>Ga0315330_10000041_pt1 | contig 58970 bp, 51 predicted proteins | sample M140m34915metaG_FD_203453 | JGI IMG/M metagenome (GOLD analysis project Ga0315330, IMG submission 203453) | Ammonia-oxidizing marine archaeal communities from Monterey Bay, California, United States - M1 40m 34915 | ecosystem: Environmental > Aquatic > Marine > Intertidal zone | place: USA...
GGGAATCTATCGCCGCAGCTGTCATGGAGCGGGGCACCGTCTGAGACTGAAAGTTTTGCGGTGACATGTTATGACCCTGACGCGCCTACAGGCAGTGGATTTTGGCACTGGAATGTGGCTAATATTCCGGCAACTGTGAATTCTATAGAGCTTGGCGCGGGGGATCCTAGTGCTAATAAAATGCCCGCGGGAAGCATAGAAGTGAGGACTGATTTCGGAGCCCCAGGCTACGGGGGGCCTTGTGCGCCGGAAGGCTCCAATATTCATCGTTATATATTTACGGTTCATGCGGTAAATGTGAAGTCGCTACCCGTAACTGCAGATACGACTGGAGCAATTCTGGGTTTTTATTTGCACTTTCATACGATAGAAAAATCGAGTCTTATTGGTCTTTTTAGCAGGTAAAGGCCGATCGATAAGTAACGAGGCAGTGGGACGCTGTATTTTTTCACACTGGGTTGGTATCTATTAGGGGAGATATCTTATGCGCTTTGGATTAATGTACGATTTTCGAAATCCCGAAAAGTGGCATATAGCTGAACCACTATTTTATCGTGCCATGCTTGATCAAATGGTGGAGGCAGAGAACTTAGGTTTTGATCATGTATGGCTGACCGAGCACCATTTCACAGAGGATGCTTATAATCCGGCATCTTTGTCTATGGCAGCTGCAGTAGCAGCGGTAACTAAAAAAATCCGGATAGGAACCTTCATATTGTTACTTCCTTTCATACACCCTGTGCGTGCTGCCGAAGACGTTGTTCTGGCGGACATCTTGTCGAATGGACGATTCGATTTAGGAGTAGGACAAGGCTACACGCACAATGAATTTAACGCGTTTAAAATTGATAGGAAAGAGCGCGGGCCAAGACTAGCAGAAGGTGTCGATCTCATAAGAAAACTTTTTACTGAGCGCAACGTCACCTTTGATGGCCGGTACACTCAAGTTGCAAATATGACCCTTTCCCCGAGGGCAGTCCAGAATCCGCATCCTCCTATTTGGGTAGGTGCGCGAGGTCCAAAGGCGATACGTCGTGCCGCAGAGTTAGATGCACATTTGATGACCACGTTAGGACCGGATCCGGCACCCCTTTATGTAGAAACATTAGAAAAGTTAGGCAAAGATCCTAAAGACTATAAAATTGCGCAGTTGCGAATGGTCTACTGTGCAGAAAATGAGGACCAAGCGTGGACTGAAATACAAGAACATTTAGCGCATGTTTTTGGTTATTATGAGACAGTATTGAGGGAAGCGTCTGATGTTGAAGGTGACGATTTACCAATGCCATTTAATTCGCCGGAAGAAATTAGAGACTCTGTTCTTACCGAAGGTGCTGTGATAGTAGGAACCCCTGAGCAGGTCTCTGAGAAAGTGGCTGACTTTGAGAAGAATTTTCATTGCACAGACTTTATTTTATCCAGTCACTTTGCTGGTATTGATCCGGCAAAAAGTTCAAGATCCAACGAACTCTTCGCTAAGTATGTGATGCCGAATTTTAGGTAATAAAATCGCTGGGGCATGATTACTTTTGTTTTAGGTAGTCATTAATTTGCATGACCACGATCGTGATCAGTACAATTGCACCTCCCAAGGCTTGAATCGGCGCAAGTGTCTCGTTAAATAGTATCCAAGCGGCAATTATCGCTACGACTGGTTGTATGTTCGTTGCCATGCTCGCCTTGAGCGGACCGATTTTCGTGATTGCGTATAAATAGAGCGGTGTTCCAAAAGTTTGGAAGAAACCTACACCAAAAAGTCCCAGCCACCCACTTAGAGCATTCGGAAATGCCGGTTTCCCGGTCAAAAGTATTACTACGAAGAGCGTGAGTAGGCTGAAAATACTAATATGAAAGGTGACTAAAAATGGATTTTGACCTTCGAAGTAGCGTCTAACCAGAAGAGCATTGACAGCTGTGGCGAGTGAGGCTAGAAATGCGAGCCAAATGCCTCGTGAGTCAACGTTTTCAAATGTTGCGCCTAGCATAATGCTTAATCCCAAAAACCCTAGGAGAGTTAGAGAGAGTCTAAATAGTGTCACACGTTCAAGGCGGAGCAACATTAAAAGTATTGTGACAAGAATGGGAAAAGTAAAAAAAACGAGAGTGGCTAGACCTACAGGAATGAATTTTATAGCCCCTATGTAGCCTCCCGACATAGCAGCAAATAGAACACCATTGAGCGCTATCATCCCGATGGAGTCCGCAGGTACCTTACAGTCTATATTTTTTATTTTAAGAGCCAGTCCGAGAAAGACGACGATAAGTAAGGTCCTAGAGGTAACAATACTGATCGCCGCACTGCCTGCATCGTATGCGTATCGAGACACAACCGCAGCGGAAGCCAACAAAATTCCAGCTACAAGGGCGCTTGCCAGACCTCGTGGGTCGCCGCTATTCTGCTTCGTCATAGCATTGAGTAAGTCAAAATTATCTCGCTTTCGTATTAGGCTAGCATGAAGCCCGGATAACCTTCGGCTTGGATCTCTAGACACCGTCTTTCGTAGCGTTGAAATCCGCCTATATACGGCATGAAGATTCTCGGTTTATTCGGAATATTTGCGCCGAGGTACCAAGAGTTACACGTAGGATAAATTGTTGCGTCGGCTACAGTATTTACGTGTTCAACCCAATCATTCTGGGCTTTTTCAGTGGCCTCGATGGTACTTAGGTCGTTGTCTTCGATGAATTTTATACAATCAGATATCCATTCCGCATGCTGCTCTGCACCAGTTACCATGTTGGCTAGGACTGAAGGGCTGCCTGGTCCTGTCATGATAAATAGATTGGGGAATCCCACAACTGAGAGTCCTAGGTAAGAGCAAGGTCCTGCGCTCCAAGCTTCAGTCAATGTCACTGCGTTTCGGCCCACTATTTTGATTTTTTCTAAGGTCCCGGTCATCGCATCAAAGCCGGTGGCGAAGATTACGCTATCAAGTTTGATTTCATTGTCAGAAACTTTAATTCCTTTATTTGTAAATGTCTCAATAGGTGTCTCAGCAACATCGATTAGAGATACGTTTGATCGATTAAACGACTCGTAGTATCCCGTGTCCGAGCAAGGTCGTTTGCAGCCGAACAGATGATCTGGACACAACTTTTCCGCGATGTCCGGATTTTTTACTATTTGCCGTATTTTATCTTTTATAAAGTTTGCTGCGGTCTCGTTAGCATCAGGCTTTGTTAGAAGGTCATTGAAAGCGCCTAGGAAGGAGAGACCACCTTTTTTCCAATAGTTGTCGTATATCTGTTCTCGTTTCTCTGGGCTAGCATCTAGTGCACTTTCTCGTCGAGGCAGATGATGACAAGCAGCAGGCAGTTTTCTTTGCTGCGCCCTGAACCCCGCGTAATCTGCCTTTATATCATTTTGATCAGCAGCAGATAGAGCATGATTTCCCGCAGGTACGGAAAAATTAGCAGTCCGTTGGAAAACGTATAGATGCTCAGCCTGCTCAGCTATTACTGGAGTTGACTGGATACCCGAGGATCCGGTACCTATGATCCCGACAGTTTGTCCCGCGAAATTTATGTCTTCATGTGGCCAAGTGCCGGTATGGTAGGTCTCGCCTTCGTAGGAGGAAAGCCCAGGGAAATCGGGACTATTAGTAGTTGATAGAGGTCCTGTTGCCATGACGCAATATTTTGCATTGTAGCTACCAGATGAAGAGGTAATGGACCATCGCAAAGTTTCTTCGTCAAAGGACGTTTCGTTCACACGGGTGTTTAAAATAATATCATCAGCAAGTTGAAATCGCTCCACCACATGCTCAAGATATTGCAAAATTTCAGCTTGGCCTGCATATCTTTCAGTCCAGCTCCATTCTTGCTGGAGTTCTTCGGAAAAGCTATACGAGTATTCTAGGCTGGTTACGTCACAGCGCGCGCCAGGGTATCGATTCCAATACCAAGTACCTCCAATTCCTCCTGCACTTTCAAACACTTTAGCGCGCAGTCCCATATTCTTGAGTCTGTGCAACATATAAATACCGGCAAAACCGGCGCCGACTATTACCGCATCTAAAGAGCGGTCGAGATTATTAGAAGTCATTTTGATTGCGAAACCTCAGTTCACGTAAGTTAAAAAATATTATTATTTCAGAAAAGCTAATGATTTGTTCCCTCATTATAAGAGTTTATTCTACTTAGGAGTAGACAAAAAAAAGCCGCTGCTCAGCAGCGGCTTCATTGCCCTGTTTATTAATTCAGTCAGTAAAAAATTAAAAAGAGCTTGAGACAGAGAAGACTACAGCCTCACAAGCATCTTGGTTCCCAGAGCAGTAATTGTCAGCATCATTCCAAGAAATATCTAAGGTCAATGGCCCTACATCTTTTGACGCACCGATTGCATAATGCCAGTAATCAAACCCAGCCGGTGTCGTTTTATCGCCGGAGACATCTTGATATCCGATGTTGAAATACGGTGAGATTCCCGCAGGTAGAGACATACCAAAGCTCCCGTTAACGTAAATTCCGTCATCGTCTTCGCCGTAGAAGTCAGGAGACCATGCAAAACCCACAGAAACTGATGGGGCTAGAGATCCACCGAACTCTTTTCCAACAGACCCATATATTTCCCAAAAATCGTAGTCACCCCCGCCTGCATCTTCATTTTGGCCCGTGTAGTGATAATACAAGTAACCTAAATCATACGATAAGCCTGCTAAATCAAAACCGTAACCTGCATAATAATTTAACTCTAAGGACGCTGCGTTAGTTGTAGACGGGTTGAATTCTAAGCTTGATGCCCATGTTCCAATATAGAAGCCTGATGCATGTGCGTAGTCAAACCCGCCTTGTATCGCAGGATCTTCGTTCGTCTGCGTAATCCCTCGATAGAGGTATTCCGTAGCGAGTAGTACATTGGCACTAATACTATGCGCAGACTCTTCTTCCGCACTAGCGTTGAATGTTCCGAATGCTATAAGCGATGCAAAAAGCGTCCCAGACAAATATTTTCTCAAGAATTGGTTCATTTTTATCTCCATAATTAATAATTATCAGCTCCCTACAGTTAGGAGGGCTAACCACTTAAATGCAATTAGTGAGCCAACTATTTGTTATGTGCGTATTTCGATTTGTAATTAGTTATTTTTTTGCCGAAACAGTTATTTTGAAGTTCGTAGCCAATAATTTTTGCTCGTTCAACGCGCTTTTTTTGCACCAAATTAGCGCAGAGCGCTCTAAATTTGTACGGCTCATTAATTGTTGGGCGTCACCACAGCCCCAAGGGGAAATCGTATGGACTTGTTTTTGAATTTTCTGCGTAAAACTATTGTTTTTATCATGTGTATAGGTTTCTTTCTGGCAGCAGGGTGCAGTACTACTTCTGTGGGAATTTACGCCAATGATTCGCCTGAACTTGATCCTTTTGAATACTTTGAAGGAAAAACTAAAGCATGGGGCATAGTTCAAGATCATAGAGGGCGCGTGATGCGCAGGTTTTCTGTGGAGATACTCGGATCGTCGACCGACGATACATTAGTCCTAGACGAGGTTTTTAATTATGCTGACGGTGCTAAAGATAATCGTCGGTGGGAAATAGTTAGAAATAGTGATGGTACGTTAACAGGTACCGCTGGCGATATTCTAGGCCCTGCCTCCGGAACTTTATCGGGCAATGCCATGCGCTGGCAATATGAGATGGAATTGCCCGTTGGTGATAAAACTTATAGGGTAAAATTTGATGACTGGCTCTGGATGCTGGATAAAGATATCCTAGTGAATCGCTCGTACATCAAGAAGTTTGGCGTCAAAGTGGCAGAAGTAACTTTATTTTTTCAAAAAGGAAGCAACTGATCAACACGTACGATTCCAGCAGAGTCCCAAAAAGAGTTTGGATAACTGGGGCAAGTAGCGGCCTCGGTGAGGCGTTGGCTAATTATTACGTTACTGCCGGAAGCGAAGTTATCTTGACTGCTCGAACAGAGGAAAAACTTGCTTTGATTTGTAGTGATTTAAACCTTAGAGGTGTTGCTTATGCTTATCCTGGCGATGTCACAAAACCAGCACAAATGCGTGAAATTGTCGACGATCTTGGCTCGCGCTCGATTTTACCTGAATTAGTGATACTTAACGCTGGCACTTACTTCCCTTTAAGTCTCTCGCAATATTCTCCCGACAGAGTTCGCGATCTGATGGAAGTAAATTACTTTGGTGTGGTGAATATTCTGGATGCTATTTTGCCACTCTATCGCGATCTAAAAAAAGGTCAGATAGCAGTCATTTCTTCTCTTGCTGCAGAGGTAGGGTTGCCGTTTTCTGGTCCTTACAGTGCCAGTAAAGCTGCGCTCCTAAGGCTTTGTGAGTCCTTGCGAGCGGAGCTCGCGAACAGCGGAGTAAGCATTTGCACGGTACTTCCTGGTTTTGTTAAAACTCCATTGACCGATAAGAATGAATTCAATATGCCCTTCATGGTTAGCGCCGAGAAGGCAGCTAAAAGTATTGCTCTCGGTCTCTCGCGAGACAGAGTTACGATAAGGTTTCCTTGGCAGATGAGCATTATCATGAAAGTTCTGAGTCTTTTACCTGGTCGGGTTTTTTCCGCCTTGACCCGTCGGATGGTATCGTGAAACAGAATTCGTTGGAGCATTACCTGGCTATTCTCGAATCCTTTGATAAGACGAGGCTAAGCGATTTGTGCGCTTGCGTTTCTGAGGATGTTCAATTCGTAGACCCGTTTAATAACGTGCGAGGCAAGAACGCCTACAGGACTATTTTTTCGGACATGCTTGATCACCTGGAAAATCACTGCTTTCGGGTAACGGCCTTGGCCTGGGTCGAAAATGAATCAAATGCTCCGGATGGAGTCGCGTTTATCAAATGGGAACTACAAGCGAAATTGCCTCAGCTATTGAATATCAAATGGGATGTCTCTGGATGCTCAGAATTACACGTGAGCAATACAGGCTTGATTACCGCTCATTTTGATTATTGGGATGCAAGCCAAGGCCTTTACGAAAAACTCCCTTTTATTGGCTGGTTGTTTCGATTCCTTAGGCAGCGCTTGGAGACTCGCCAGAAGTAAACGGCTTGAGTAAAACAAAAGCTACGCTTGCTTTCAGACAAATAGGCACGACAACGTAGTAGATTAAAATGCTGGAGCTCGGGACTGAGTTGGTGGCGGAGTGTGTCAGGCCAAGGCCAAGAAAAGGAATGCAGATAGCTAATGAGAGAGCAAGTTTAGAGATTAGAGAAGAAATAGAAAAGCAGACCGCTGTTCTATCAACCTTGTTTTCGGCTCTATCACTTTCCATGATATCCGCTTGAATCGAAGGTGGAAGCGCGAGATCTGCCCCTAGTGTAAGTCCAGTTATAACGCACACCACCCAGAATAATGAAGATGTTTCTGGACTCATCCATAATACCTGAGCAAAGCAAAATATATTGATCAAGATAGCTATTTGCCAGACGAGTCTTTTGCTCCATCGTTTTGATGTTCTAATCCATAAGGTTGCTCCGATGGCGCCGGCTAGGAAGTACGCTATGAGGTAGGAATAGATAGAATCTTTATCCAACTGAAAAAAATCTGTGATCACAAAAGGAAGTAGAACTGCTGGTATGCCGTTTGCTAGACTATTTAAAAACCAGCACAGGAATAGCTTCCGACATGGCTGAAATTTGAACAGGCTTCTCATGTGAGTGGCTTTAATACTTTTAAATGGGGTAGTGAAGTGAGGCTCTGGGACCCACTGGATAAGAAGATAAATACACGGTATCGCGATAATACTGGCTGCGTATGCGAGCGTTTTAAACGGAGAATAATCTAAATAGCTCACTGCAATTAAGGAAATAAAAATACTCAATAGTAGTCCGATCATGCCAAATAATTCTCGCGCTCCCGTTAGTCTCGTCCTGTCGTAACTATGAGTTGATATTACGGCTCCCCAGCTCGTGTAAGGTATTTGGAATAGGCTCCATCCGGTGTAAAGAATGAACAAGCCCACTCCCAAGTGCCAACCTGTAACCGGTGAGCTAGGATATGACAGAAAGATAAAGCCAGCAGAGACTAGAAGCGCTCCTAGTATAATAAATGGTTTGTAACGGTATCCTCGCCATCGAACGCGATCTACTAAAAATCCGATTATTGGATCTGTGAATAAATCAAGAAATCGAGCTAGAGCGATAATAATACCGGTAGTTACCAGCCCTAAGCCGAGGTCCCTTGCATACCACTCCGGTAAAATTATCGCGATAGGTAATAATGGTAGGGATGATACTAATCCCGATAAGCTGTAAATGAAGACTGTTTTCGTCGAGAGTCTGCTAATTCCCACTACTTGTGCTCGACTTTAATCTGTACCACATCGATACTTTTTTGGAGGAATCCTACTTCGCAGTACACCAAATAAAATTCCCAGAGCCTTTTGAATTCTTCATCAAATCCTAGCCTACGTATGTCTGTCCACGCGTCGTTAAAATTTTTCCTCCAGATACTTAGAGTTTTTGCGTAGTCGTTGCCGTAGCTTTTGTCGTCCGTGATTCTCAATCCGGCTCGTTCAAATGTCGACTTTAGGATCTTGTATGTAGGCAGCATCCCACCTGGGAATACATAGCGCTGTATAAAATCAGGAGTGCGCCTATATCGTTCAAACCGAGCATCTTCGATGGTGATAATTTGCAATACAGCAGCTCCATCGGTAGCTAATAGATCTTTTATTTTCCCGGCGTACTCGTCCCAGTATTCTTCACCGACTGCTTCGAACATTTCTATGGAAACTATATGCTTATATTCCCCCGTAGTGTTTCGATAGTCTTGAATATTGACTCTTGCCGTTTCGGCTATACCCTCGTTCTTAAATTGGTTCCTAGCATATTCTGTTTGGGCGTTTGATAACGAGATACCAGTTATGTCAGCTTGCAAATTTTTAGCGGCATAGGTTGCAAAACCGCCCCATCCACTGCCAATTTCAAGTACTTTTTCGCCTGGCTGAATGTTTAGCATATCCGCGAGTCTTTTGTATTTCTCCTGCTGCGCAAGTTCAAGACTACCATTGTCTTCGTCGAATATCGCAGATGAGTACGTCATCGATGGATCAAGCCAAGCCGAATAAAATGTATTGCCTAAGTCGTAATGAGAAATTATGTTTTTAGAAGCCTGTGTTTCCGTATTTGAATTATCTTTGTGGTACCTTCTATCCTTAAATCTAAGCAGATCGATCCCTTCAATTGCTTTTAACAGCGATTTTTCGTTCGCCGCAATTAACGTTAGTAATGCCTTAAGATCGCTAGTCGACCAATCTCCTTTAATATAACTCTCTCCGAGACCGACTGAGCCTCGACGTAATGATGCCCATATTGGTTTCCAATTATTGAAACGCCAGTTGGCTCGGATGTCGTTCGCATGACGCCCCGAAAAAGTAAGCGTCTGGTGGTTTGGGAGTATCACCTCTAGATGTCCCATAGTGAGCTTTTTAAAAAGGGACTTCAAAAGTACTTTCATTGCATACGTAAGAGTCATGTGTTTTAGAAATTTCATCGAATGTCAGATCCAATAATTACTGTTTTCTCTACAGACTTGACGTGTTTCACAAAGGGTACTCTTTTAAATAGCAATTTAACCGCTTGTAAATGTATGCTGATGATCACTTTAGTGGTTAGGAGTGGATATGTTAGAAGTAACCTAGCTAAGGTCCTGACTGTGAATGGCTTTTCTTCTCCTGAAAAAGTCGCTCTCAATCGTGTTTCTTTTTCATACTTGTAGTCGATGACAAGACTGATGCGATGTTTCGGTTGGGTTATGTGAAAATTGTAGTATCCTGACATATCAAAGAAGGGAGAAACAAATAAATTTTTTCTAGAGGTTTGGTGTATTAAATCACAGTTGCTATCCACAGGGATAAGGTAGTGCACCCTCTCGCCGAAGGTATTGTTGACTTCGTAAACTATCGCCTTTAATTCACCATTGTTGTCGGAACAGTACACCACAGAGATTGGATTGAAGGCATATCCTAGTATTCTTGGCATACATAAAATTCGGAAAGTGATTTGCTCGCTACTTATATTATGCTCTTTCAATAGTTCGTGTAACCAAGCTTTCAAGTTTTCACCGCCATGGCCATGGTCGCGGTCAAAAAAAGAAAACCACGCAAAGCGATTGTAGCCAAACAAGAGGTTACTGCTAGCCAAATCCTGTAAGCGATCAAGATCAAGCAGAAAGTAGAACACTGAATATTTGAATGAATGCCGCTTAGTCACGTACCTAGCGTGAAACACTTTCCCTTCGTAAACGCGACTAGGGGAGTCCAGACTGTTGTCGGTGAGCTCTGTTTTATTAGTCATAGCTTCTCGGGATCCTATCCCATGGAACGCTCGGCAGCCAATTTGGGCCACTTTTAAACTGCTGAGCAACCCATAAACCTGCTTGGACACCATCTTCGTGGAAGCCATGTCCTAAATAGGAACCGCAAAACCAAGTATTATTCTTTCCTTGGATTTCAATAGACTTAATTTGTGCGTCGAGCGTGTCTTTGGTGAAGATTGGGTGCGTGTATACGTATTTTTCTATCACACTTTCTGCCTTGGGCACGACCGCAGGATTGAGGCTAACAAAGATATTTTTGGGTCTGACAATATTTTGAAGTTGATTCATCCAATAGGTTACTGATGCAGAATTATTTGATCCTTGCTCTGACTCGACGTAATTCCAGCTCGCCCAAGCATTTCGTCGTTTAGGCATGAGCGTTGCGTCTTGGTGCAGCCAAGCACTATTTGTGCTGTATTTGAACGGAGAAAGGATCCTTATTTCCTGTTCCGAGGGTTCTCTTAGAATTGCCAACGCTTGATCTGCGTGGGTCGCGATCACGACACTATCAAAGCTCTCTGATCTCCCTCCAGAATCTGTACATGTCACAAGGCCGTTACATCTATTAACGTCCGATATCTCAGTTTTCGCGCGTATCTCGAAATTCGCATCTTCGATCAGTCTGCTCACGTATTCTTTGCTTCCCCCTCGGACGGTCTGCCATTGTGGTCGATCCGTTATTTTCAATAGACCGTGGTTTTCAAAGAAATTTAGAAATGACTGGGCCGGGTATGACAGAATCTGATCATTCGCCGATGACCAAATGGCCGATGCCATCGGGATTAAATGACTATTTAAAAACGCGGCGCTGTAATTCTCTGAAGCGAGTAGCTGTCCGATTGAAATATTATTCAGTTCACGACGCATGTACTCCTCAGATTTTCTGTAAAAACGCGCGATATCAATTAGCATTCTCCAAAAGTAAGGTCTGAGCAAGTTTCTCTTTTGAGCGAATAGTCCTTTCAGATCTCCGCCAGAGTACTCAAGATCTCTCTGAGGGAACGATACGGAGAATGACATGTTGCTGTTTTCTATTGGAACTTTCAGATGGTCGAACAACATATTCAGATGCGGATAATTCCGATCGTTAAACACAATAAAACCCGTATCTGTGACAAATCGTTCACCTTCATGGGAGCAAATAGCCGTATTGGCATGCCCCCCTAGGTAATTATTGCTCTCAAAAACAGTGACCTGATACTTTTTACTTAGAGCCCAGGCCGCGGCTAAGCCAGATATTCCTGAACCAATTACAGCTATTTTTGAGCCGCTTAACCGGCTTTCGTGCATTTTATTTCCAGTAGTTTAAATTCGCATGCACCGAATACGTTTTGAGGATTCGGTAGGATCAGGTTTCCGAGCATCCTCGGTGATCCTTTTTTATATCGTTATCGTAAACATAATTTTCAACGTGTATTATAAAGTATGTTAGCTCAACAAGAAGTGCTCCGTTCAAACAAAATGGGAAATATCATTAAATTAACACCGTCGGGTCAACCAGACACCAGTGTGGCTAGGGCTGAAGAGACTCGCTTACTGGTTGATGTGCGAGATAATGCCAGTACGGAGTCATTTGATAAATTTTTTGCGATTTTCACTCCAAAGCTCGTCGCCTGGGTCACTTCAAGAGGGTGCGCGATGGGCGAAGCTGAGAGTGTGGTGCAGGATGTGATGGTGTCAGCGTGGTCTCGAGCAAAATCATTTGACTCGTCTAAGGCGTCGGCGCGAACTTGGATTTATACTTTGGCGAGAAACAGAATGATAGATCTGTATCGCTCTGGAACACGGCGAGCGGCTGCTCACGAGGAGGTAGGGACTCTAGCTGAAGCTATGGAGCCAATACAAGACGAACCGCAGAAAGATCTCGCTCGTAATCAGGTTATTGACGCGGTTGAGACCCTACCGGCTGAACAGAGAGATGTCATTTTTAAAGTATATTTTGAGGGTAGATCGCACCGCGAAATAGCCGAAGAGTTAGATCTCCCTCTCGGAACTGTGAAATCGCGAGCGCGGCTCGGTTTTCAGAAATTGCGTAAGTCTTTTGGGGATAAGGTATGAACATCCAACACCACCCAAGTGACGCGTGGCTTCTGGATTTCGCATGCGGCAATTTACCTCCGTTGTTCGACCAAATCATAAAAGCCCACGTGGATGTTTGCCCTGTTTGTAAGGAAGTAGTTAAGGATGCTGAAAAATTAGGTGGAGAATTGTTAAACGCGATTGGTCATTCGCACTCGTCCCCTGTCGAGATGTGTCACGAGAAATATGGGGATATTAGCCATAATTCATATGATGCGTCCCGTGCCGAAAGTACAGGGCACGTGGCTGACTTAGAAAAATTAGTTTCGACTTACCTAGATAGCAGCTTCAATGCGTTGCCTTGGAAAAGTTTTGGGGAAGGTCTGAAATTGTGTCGATTAATTAAGGAAGACAACGTACAGATGTGGATGTTGCGAGGACAACCTGGCGTCACTTTACCAGTTCATTCGCACAAAGGGAGTGAACTAACGCTAGTCATGAAGGGCGCATATTTCTGCGGTTCACAGATCTTTCAAGCTGGCGATATTGAAGAGGCAGATGAGACGGTAGAACACCAACCCGTCATAACAAGCGCAGGGGAATGTATTTGTCTCGCAGTTACTGAAGGGCAGTTAGAGTTTAAGAAGATATTGCCCAGAATTGTTCAAAAATTTGTAGGCATTTAGTATACAAGCAAACTTCTGATATCAGATGTCACGAGTCTTGGTTCCTTTTATTATGCTGTATCCTCCCGACAATAGTGTGCGAGAAACTTTTTCTAGTCCGGCCGATATGAAAAAATTATTATATTCACTCTCAGTGTATGCTTGGCCCTCCTGATAAACGTTTAGGAACATAACGTTGACTGCTACAGAATCTACCGGAGTCAATCGAGAATTATCGAGCACTCTTCCAACCATATAAAGTTCGCCATCCAGTCTCAGACCACTGGCAGCATTGCTCAAAGCAGTCTCCGCTTGTTCTGGCCCCAGCACTTGCAGGACAGAACGCATAATTATTGCATCATAGGCTCCTTGCACTTTTTGATTTACCAGATCGCAATCTTCAACGGAGATTCGTTCCGATAAGTTGGCCTCTTCGACACATTCTCTAGTCACCGCGGCAACATTCGGTAGATCTGCAACAGTTAATTTTACATTAGGGCAGAGTCGCGAAAGTGCAATGGCTACACCACCCGAGCCACCGCCTGCATCTAGTATATTCTCGAAGCGTCCCATATCGAATTCTTTTTGCAATCTGCGTGCGGTTGCAGAAGCTCCCGCATCTAGACCGCGAACAAATGCTCGAAGTTCGTCTTGTGACATGTTGCCAAAGTCATGCTCAGCTTGGGGGTGTCCTGTGCGAATAGATTCCGCAGTATGCATGGTAGATGCCCACAAATCGGAGTAAGCGCTATGCATGCCGCCAATATAGCGAGGCTTTCCTTTAATCAAAAATTCCTTGGCTTCTTGATTATTTTCAAAGTTGTTGCCGTCGACGATAAGTAGGCCGGCAGTCACAAGTGCATATAGCAAGGGACGCAGTTTCGCTGGCCTCACCTCGAGAATTCCTGCTATTGAATCCAAGTCCTTACTTTCCTCACCGATTGCAGTAAAAACTTCTAGCTGCATACCAGCCATCATTGCTAGAGAGGGATAAACGTTGGCAAGATGTTGGTTTATCACCTCAGGCATGAGTTTACTCTGTGATTTATCATTCATATTTTGTTCACTTTATTGTAGTTCCTCTAAATAAGTATTGCCCATCAATCAATCATTGTCATAAAAATTTAGTTTTTATTAAATAATTTGTCAGTTGTAAAACTTCGGCCATCTCTTTGATATTTGGGTAGTTCAAGGTTTGTCGTGTGTCATAAAAATGTAATAAAAAACAACTATGGTGTTCATGTAACAAAAAAGTATCACTCAAAACCTGTTCAATTGGTTTTTGTGATTTAGTAAGCAAATATATCTGGAGATAAAATTGTGAGTTTGATTCGAAAGCGATTGGCATTTTTAGTCATATCAATATTCTTCACCTTAGCAACCTTCTCAATGTCTGTGAACGCTTCTAATGAAGCGCTTTTTGATTTATTGAAAGTGTTGGTTGATAAAGGGACTATTACAGCTGCTGAGTATTCTATTTTAAAAGAAGCCGCGTCCGCGGACCACGAGAAGGCTTCGGTGGTGGCCCCAGAGAAAGTAGCTCGCATAGAAAAGAAATTGGGTAAATTAGAGAAAAAGACTGAGAAGTCACTTAAGAAAGTAAACTGGGCTGAAAAAGTTAGGGTCAAAGGTGATATCCGGACTCGTTACCAGTTTGAGTCTAAAGATACTAAGGATGATAGAAGTCGGGGACGAATTCGTTATCGCTTAGGTGTTATCGCCAAACCAATCGTTAATTGGGAAGTGGGTGCTGGTCTTGCATCTGGTGGAGATGATCCGCGTTCTACAAATCAAACTATGCAAGATGCATTTTCGACCAAAGGCATTCAACTAGATTACGCTTATGTGCAATATACTCATGGGAACACAGGGTTGAAGGCAATTGCTGGTAAATTTAAGCGTAAGAAATATCTTTGGGCACCAACTGACGTGATGTGGGATGGCGATATCAACCCTGAAGGTGTGGCAATGACTTTCGCTCCTAAGGCAGGACCTCTTTGGTTGAGCGCAGGTATCTTGGTATTAGAGGAAGACAAGACTTCAACGGGTGGTGATCACGATTCGCACATGGGATATGGCCAGGTTGGAACGAAATTTAAATCTGGAAAGGTGTACGGTAAATTGGCCGGTACAGTTTACACTTTTGGTAAAATGAAAGCTGCCGGATCCTCAGACTACACAGGGGCTGCAGGGACGAATACGGATAATAATCTAGGTTCATTTAACTTGGCTGGTGAGATCGGTACAAAAGTAGGTGGTGGTAAATTTGCGCTAGTTGGTGAATACATCAATAACTATGAAACGAATAGTAACGAAGACGCGGCATGGATTACTGGCTTCAAATATAAAATCGGAAAATTCAAGATGAAATATTTGTATGCTGATGTTGACCATAACGCAGTGCCAGATTTTCTCCCAGATTCAGACCGATTTGGTGGTGATACAGGTATTAAAGGTCATGAGATCCAAGTCGGATATGCAATTAATAAAAGAGTTTCAGTTAGGCTTGATTACTACGCGACTGAAGACCCAGTGACTAATATTGACCAAGACCTTTTACAATTAGATCTTAATGTTAAGTTCTAGTAGAGGCGATTTATATGAAAAAAGGATCTCAGGTATGTCTGGCGAGAGCCTTTTTTCCCCGCGACACGTTGATGTTCGTTCCTTCTTTGGATAATCTTCTAGCCTTAAAAATCAAGGTAAAAAAAGCATGTGCCGTGGATTCTTTATATTTTTTTTGGCTACTTTTTTTTGTACGAGTAGCGCAAACAGTATGGACGTTAAGTGTCGAGCCGAGTCAGCGGCGCTGACTGCTGAAATGAAAGCTTCAGGTTCGAAAACCCTCAGTTCGGCTGAGCTGAGCCTTTTTCGGCAGGGCGCATTGGATATGTGCGACCATTTGTTAACTAACCGTGGTTCCGTTAGCGACAAAACAACCAAAACCGACGCGTCAGGTCCGAGCCAGAAAAAAGGATTTTTGGGTTTCTCTTTTGGTCCGTCAATCCGCAACGAAGGCCACAATCGGGCCGCCAAAATAAAAAAATGACTAATTTAGTCGGGTTTAGGCACGATGCCAGTTAAGGATGCACGTGCCGAGATCTCTAGCCAATTGCCATCAGGATCCGTCACAAATCCGTATCGTGCGATCTCTCCAATGGTGACCGGCGCTTGCACAACATTTCCACCTTTTGTTGCAATTTGATTACATTCTTCATCTGCATCAAAAATCTGAACTGTAAGGTATCGAAAGTTAGGACCAATAAAACTGTCAACGTGGCTTCCAGGTTGCCCCTCAGCGATAAATAGAATTGTATCACCGCATTTTACAGTAGTGTCATTAATATAATCGAAGCCCATGACTTCTGTATAAAAATCCATGAGGGCGTTTATATTAGTTGTCGATATAGTTATGCCGATCCCAACTACACCGCGAGTTCCAGGTGGCACTAGTTTGACCGAGTCCCCTCCCGGGTGCTCTAGCGTCTGTGCATCAGATATATTCTTCGCAATGGTGAGTTGACTGAAACCAGAAGGAGGCACATTAGTAAGCACACCCTTGTGCTGGTTTACCTTAATGACCGATCCGTGTGCATCATATCGGTGCTGGGTTATTTCTCGATTAAACTTTAGTTCATGGTCTAACTCTAGACCTACAGGACCAGACCAAAATTCATGATGACTATTAATGTCGGTAGTAAATAGACCGATATCTAAGTGATTTTTTGCTAGTCGAATCATAATAGCTACAACAAATCTAAGGCATCATTATCAAGTGCTTGGTAAGCACCGTCGGTGATCATTTTCAGAAACAGTTTGTCACCCCTGGGCGAACGTTTAACAATAACAGCTGCTGCGATAGCTACCGCTAGAACCGCAAAGCTGTAATGTCGGTAATCATGAGCTAGCTGCGAAACGGAGTAGTTTCTAACTCCTTCGAGCTCTAGAATCTTATGATACTCTGCCAAGAGATCGTGCTCTATCGCTCGCCGTTGGTCTCGCGAAAATGCACTTCCAATAAAATATGCTACGTCCATTCCAGTCGAGAGGTAGTTACTGGTTTGCCAGTCGACCACAGCCACTTTCCTATCATCAAAAAGCATATTATCTACGCGATAGTCGTTATGAGAAAAGCATTTAGGCCCTTTTCGTGGAGCATTCCAAGCAGCATGCGAAGAAACGTATTTGTCGCACACTTTAATCACGTCCTCGTCCATCAGGCTAGAGAAAGTGTCTTTGTAGTAGTTCCAAGAACTCTGTATAAGATCAGTAGTATAAAACCCTTGGGCACCTTCTGGCACATAAAGCCAGTTTTGTTTTTCAAGCTCTGAGTCATTCCAAAATGCGGCGTGTAAAAGCGCAGCTTCTTTAATAGCCACAAGCGCGTTTTGTTCTGAGCATCCTGACATATGATCGCCGGGCTTTGCTGGCGCTAGATCCTCCATTAACAGCACAAAATTATTTTCGGCGTTAATTTCAGCGAGGTAGCATTTTGGTGTATTGATTTTAGTTCTCTCAGCCAATTCGCGATAGAACATGACTTCGCCTCTGTAAAAACCCATTTCCTTTCCAGTGGACGCCGCAACCTGATTATCGGAGGGAAATTTGCCAATCAAGGTCTGGGGCAGGTCAGCATGGTTTTCTTTATAGCTTATATGGAAGCGTCTAGTTTCGCCGAGCTGCCCGGTGCCCACAGTCTCGATATCGACATTTTGCACTCCCGCCTCTATACCGGCAGACAGGAGTGCTTTTTCTACCCACGACGCATTAATATCTTGCGGTGGTGCGATTAGAGATGTTTCTTCAATCATAATTGAGAATAAAGCGTACTAAAGCTTCGCAATAATCTCATTGCCGAATTCCCGGATGATGCCTCGGGCATCTGTGCCGCAAACATTCAAAGCAATATTAGAGATGCCAGCATCTTCAAGCTCTTTTATTCGATCGATTATCTCGCCTGGCGATCCTGTTAGGGTGGCAGTTTTGATAAGTTCCGGCGTGAGATATTTTTCTTCACCTGGTTGAAGCTGAGTCAGATGGCCAGCATGCATTTGCTGATATCTTTTGGCCATTGGAGTTTTCATTTTTTTAATATGTTGATTGAAGTATTTTTTGGCTAAGTCTGCGACCTCAGGAGGGGCAAAAGGTCCAGCAGCCATTTTTTTAGGGGCCCAATTTGTGTGGAGTAGTAAAATGGCAGAGGGACCTACTTGCTTGATCACTCGGCGCGACATAATGTCTTCCCCTGGCCTCAGGACGCAACCGTTTGTGAGATTTGTTGTATACAGCGATCTCGCATTACGCCCGTGTTTTTTTGCCGCCGCCTTGATTTGCTCGACGCCCGCTTTTATGTAATTTGGATCGAGCCCGATAGTAACCCAGCCATCAGCCAGTTCGCCGACCATATCATTTGCTTTTGGTCCATTTGAAGCCATATAGAGTGGTATATTGTCTTTGACATTTATATATCCATTATTGCGATTTAGGAAACGAATATCCCGCTTAAGGTTGCCTTCAATATAGCGTGCTTCCTCCCCCTTTATGAGCCTTTTGATTACTTCTATTTCGTGTCGCATGGTTGCTAGTTTTGCCGGTGGCATACCCATGACGTTTCTTCCGGTAAAACCTGAGCCAACTCCTAAAATAACCCTACCCGGAGCCAGCTCGTTTATGGTTGCAATTGAGTGGGCGGTGACAGGCGCTATCCTATTGCCCAGAATAGATACTAGAGTCCCTAATTTAATATACCTACTGTGTTCCGCTGCGAGAGCCATGGTTGCATAGACATCGCTATAGCACATTTGTGAGTCGTAGAACCATGCATGAGTGAAGCCATATTCTTCGGCCATTTTTACATCATGATAGGCGCGTATATAAGAAGGGAACGTGATACCAAAATCCATAGAGTTTTCCTTTACAAGTTGGTTAGCAAGTAGCTTTCGCCACATTATCCAGCGAAATAGAGTATAGCATCTCGAAGGCCGCTATGAGTTCCGACTCATCTAACTCAGTTTTCCATGTACTTTCCCAGGTTACTTCGCAGGTGTCATTAGACAGTTGTTCCACTGACATCGACGCTAGATAATCTGTAATTGGGATGGGACTATCTCCAATAACGCTGTAGCTGAACGACATTACTTCATTGTCATAAGACTCGAGTCGTTCGGAGATACGACCCGGAAAGCCTGTTTCTGGCGCGAGATCCGCGCTACGAATTGCTCCCACGCCACCACCTTTTACGGTAACTGGCCCCACGCCCGGTATCCATTCGCTCGTACCTCCCCAGTTTGATATATATTCCCAAACTGATTGAGCCGACATGTCGATTATTTTTTTTACACTTACTTTTGCCATACTTACTACCGCCAATGCAATTTTGATTATAGTTTAACGCAGATAATGTACGTTGTTACCAAGCCTTAGTTAAAAGCTCAAAAATCTCATCCACGGTCTCCAAGGGATGCGGATTAGTTTCTATCCAAATATCTAGCAGCGACTCCTCGGCTAGAGTGCGAAGTAACTCTTTGGGTACATCCGCATCGCGCAGTCTTTCAGGAAGCCCTAGTTCTGCGACTAGTTGTTGGACATGGTCTGCTAGTTCCGTTTTATTGCTTCCCATGATTTCAGCAAGTACATTTTGTTGAGCCGAATTAGAAGCCGCGTTATAACGCAACACGTGGGGCAGCATGACGCATGAGGTTTCTCCATGGGGCATCCCAGCCGTTCCCCCTAATATATGACCAATTCCGTGGCTGGCACCAAGAGAAACTCCGTTTGCGACACCTTGTATCGAAAGCCAGGCACCGATGAGGCAATCAAGACGACTCTCAAGATTTTTGTGATCCGCTTTACATGCACGCAAACCGTTAACTAACAATTGGAGACCCCTTAGAGCGGTGGCCTCGACAATCGGATTTGCATCGATTGAGCACCATGTTTCTACGCAATGATCGACTGCACGTATCCCCGTTCCAAAAAACAATCTGTCGGGTGTGTCGGCAGTCATGGCCGAGTCAAGTATTACAATATTGGGCACCATACTCGCATGATAGTAAAGTTCCTTTCGCGGGATATTCTCATCGGTAATTCCAGCAAATCCGGTGTACTCACCTGCGGACAATGTGGTTGGTATCGCAATATGTTGGACTTTAGGAGAATTTAATTTTGTGCCGCTAGCAAGATTCCCAATATCCCCTGCGCTCTGGACATTATTTTCGAGCGCCATACAAGCTACCTTCGTCGCATCGCAGACTGAACCACCGCCTAGAGTCACTACCATATCCGCTTTTGTCTCTTTTAACAGTTTCATTAAAGACATGACATCTGCCCTAGGCGAGTGTGCCTTCAGCCCTTGTAGCTCACCGACGAGATTTTCTCCTAAAGCATTTTTTACCTGATCTGCTAAGCCGCCTTTTTTGGTAAGGCTGGTATTAGTGACAAAAGCTATGCGTTTTGTTCTACCGTGAGAGGATATAATTTCTTCTAGAGTATCTTGAACACTTTTCCCATAGAAGACCTCTTGAATTGCTTCGGTCTTGTAGTGGCCGGCAGATGTCATAATTATTCCCCTTTATTTTTTTCGAAACCAGTAATAACGCCCATTTCGTAAAGTATAGGCATAATGTCTTTCTTGAAACGTATTGTGTCATTTAAGTAAGCCTGAAATACCATAAGTATTCCATTTAAACCTCCGTCGTGCATCTCTTTGATTTTGATTGCGACTTGTTCCGCGGTACCTATCACGTGAACTGCACCCGCACCAACGGTCATCATATCAAGAGTAAACTGATCGAAAGAGCCACTGCCGATTGCTAGTCCATCCAGCCAGTTTTGTGCAGCCACCTCGTCTTTATGCTGGATGATTTTAGCCAGTTCGGATTGTGCTTCGTCTTCAGAGTCTCGCCACAGGACAAATGGAAACGCCGCACAACGTACTGTCCGCCCAACACGAGAGGCCCGCTGCGTGATGTCACTAACGATACCAGCGGTGGCTTCTATTGTGGGCGTTGAAATAAATGCCCAGTCACATAAAGAAGAAGTCATTTGCTTCGCATCCTCCGACGTACCGGCATTAGCGATAGGTGGTAATTTATTCGGTTGTGGTAACGAGTACCCATCTTTGACTTGGTACCATGGAGAATCGTGTTGGAAAGTTCCAGGTGCTTCCGACCACAGTCCGATTAATATTTTGATAAAGGCTTCAGTTCTTTTGTAGCGCTCTTCATGTGGCAATAGTTTAATGCCCATCATTCCAAACTCTTTCTCGCTCCAGCCGCTCACAAGGTTTACTCCCCATCGCCCGCCGCTTATATGGTCTAGGGTAGCCCCCATTTTTGCGACCACGACTGGGTTGAAGACGGGCACATGCACTGTAGAGAACACTTTAATACGTGAGGTTACTGCTAAAAGTGCTGATGCCCAAGTCATGGTTTCTAAGGAAGTACCCAAATAATCGGTTTCACCTCCAAACCCTCGCCAACGACTTACCGGGAAAAGCAAATCGAAACCGGCATCTTCGGCCGCTAATGCAATTTTTTTATTCGTTTCATATGGCCATTCGTCATCCACTATGCGGTACGTCGAGATAGCGGACATGTTCGAACAATTTGGCATAAAAAGTCCTAACTGTAGAGGGCTACTATTACTGCTCAAGACTCTTAACTCCTTTAAAATGATTTTCTATTTTAAAGATATCAAATATCTTATTGTTTAACCTTCATGTTTTATTATCATGCATTGAAAACTTATTAGTTAAAAATCTTATGGAAATATTCTGGGCTAAAATCGTTAATCTAGTGTGGGGCCTTCCTCTGGTCATTATCATGGCGACTGCTAGCTGCTATTTCGCCTATTTGATTCGGTTTGCGCCTTTACGTCATTTGCGTCATTCATTTCTTTTGTTGGCCGGACGATTTAATTCAGAGCTAGCGCCTGGCGAAGTGTCGCATTTTCGTGCGCTTAGTACTGCGCTATCGGGCACTATTGGGATGGGAAATATTGCAGGCGTTGCGGTAGCGATTAGCGCAGGAGGATCAGGCGCTGTTTTTTGGATGTGGATAGCAGGGTTGCTCGGTATGGCAACTAAATTTTTCACGTGCACCTTGTCGTGTATGTACCGAAAAGCAGATACGCGCGGTGTGATGCAAGGTGGTCCTATGTATTACATAGAGGTTGGTTTAGGACAAAAATTTAAGCCATTAGCGATGCTATTTGCGGTATTCGGGATGGTGGGTTGTTTGGGAGTTTTTCAATCGAATCAACTGGCACAGTTGCTAGACAATCAATGGTCATTTCCTCCGCTGGCGACTGGCATTATAGCGATGTTAATTGTGGGTGGAGTTGTAACCGGAGGCAGTGTCAGGATCGGCAGAGTAGCCGGCACACTCGTACCATTGATGTGCGCTGTTTACATAGTCGGCAGTTTGTTGGTAGTCGTTGACAATATTGAGTTAGTTCCTACTGTTTTTGCATCGATTATTTACGGCGCTTTTACTCCTGAAGCAGGTATAGGTGGCGCAGCTGGGATTACTTTTCGAGAAGTTTTAGTGATGGGCGTTAGACGAGCGGTGTTTTCAAACGAGGCTGGAGTTGGGACAGAAGCGCTGGCCCATGGCGCAGCGCAGACATCTGAGCCGGTGCGAGAAGGGTTAGTCGGCATGCTTGGGCCGTTTATTGATACGCATCTAATATGCACTCTGACCGCCTTCGTTATCTTGACGGCAGGCTTAGGAGCGAGTGAGTCTGATACAGGTATTATTATGGCCGCGAACGCTTTTGAGTCCTCTGTACCTGGATATGGAGCCAATATTTTGTCAGTTGCCTTTGCGTTATTTGCCGTAACAACCATGACCACGTACGCTTACTATTCAATAAAGTGTGCACGATATTTATTAGGGGAAGTATACGGCAGTAGATTTGTCTATATTTATCTGCTTTTCATACCAGTCGCGGCGTTATGGAATTCAGCGATGACGATTAATATGATAGATACTTTTTACGCGATGATGATTGTGCCTAACCTAATCGCTACTGTTTTACTGGCACCAAAAGTAGTTGCCGCCGCGAGTGACTATTTTAATCGATATGACAGAGCTAGGTCGTGAATTAGAGTAAGGCTAGGGGGATTAAGAAATGTTAATGCTTGAAGGAATAAAAGTTCTAGATCTGACGCAGTATCTTGCTGGGCCAACCATAGGTCGACTGATGGCTGAAATGGGCGCAGAGGTAATTAAGGTTGAGTTTGCACCTAACGGCGATCCTTCACGTGGATTGCCGATAGCTGACAATGGAAGAAGCGGCTATTTTATTCAGCAAAACCGAGGTAAGAAAAGTATCGCTCTGGATTTAAAGCAAGACAAGTCAATAGATATTCTTCGGAAATTGATTGAAAAGGTAGATGTGGTAGTGGAAAACTTCGGCCCAGGTGTTATGGAGAAAAAAAATCTAAGCTGGCCTGAGGTACAAGCGATAAATCCTGGCGTGATCATGGCCTCGGTCTCTGCTTATGGCCGAGAAAGTACTCTTTCCCATAAAACTGGATTTGATTGGGCAGCACAAGCATTTTCCGGACTGATGCATATGAACGGTGAAAGAGACGGACCTCCCTTACCGGTTGGTATTGGTATCGCCGATATCGGTAGCGGGGTACACGCTTTTTCGGCTATTGGATACGCTTTATTTCATCGGGAGAGAACAGGACGTGGTCAGTGGCTAGATATAAGTATGGTGGATGCAATGTTTCATAACCATGATGTTTCACTACAAGGATATAGCCTAACCAATGGCGAATTTCGGCCTCATCGCCAAGGTGCTCACCACGAATTAATCGCGCCTTTTGGCACTTTTAAAGGTCCGTCGGGCTATATTGTGATACTGGCGTTACAGCCTCAATGGAAGAATGTTTGCAAGGCTATAGGGAGGCCCGAATTAGAGAATGATCCGCGTTACAGCGAGGCTAGTGAACGGGGTAAAAGACAAAAAGAGTTAATTGTAATGATTGAAGAATGGATGGACACTTTCTCAAGCAATGACGATATACTCAAGCATTTAGACGAGCATCGGGTCCCTACTGCCCCGGTTCTTGATCCTGTCGAAGCTATCAATCATCCGTACTTTAAAGAACGAGGTATGGTTCGTCAGATAGAAGACCCCATCATGGGAGAGCTTGTAATTCCAGGCTTCCCTTTACGGTTTTCTGATCAACCTGAGCGATTGGATTTGATAGCTCCGACTCTAGGTCAGCATAATGTAGAAATTTTACAAGGCTTTTTGAATTATTCTGAGGAAGAGATAGCACAGCTTGAGGCTGAGGGAATTTTGTCTTCTGGTGAGCGCTAATTGTTTAAAGGGGGAGGTTGTGATGAAAGACGTTTTACGGCTGTCAATGATCGATCAGGCCAAGCTGATCAAAGATGGAGAGATTTCTCCCGCCGATTTGTTGGATGAATCAATTCGACGGATTGAAAAGATTAACCCTAAAATAAATGCTGTAGTTTTACCCATGTTTGATCTTGCTCGAGAGGCGGTAGATGGGCTGAGTGGTACCGAAGCATTCTCAGGGGTCCCGATGTTACTAAAAGATGTGTTAGCTGAGTATGCTGGGGCACCTATGACCGAAGGCTCTAGATTCCTCCAGGGTTACCTGTCGCCGCGTGACTCCGAGTTAGTGCGTCGCTATAGGTCTGCCGGATTTATTGTTTGCGGCAGAACGAACTCGCCCGAGTTCGCGTCTATGCCAACTACGGAACCGGAGTTATATGGGCCGACCAGAAACCCATGGGATTTAACTCGCTCGCCGGGTGGTTCTTCGGGTGGTTCCGGTGCGGCTGTTGCTGCCGGAATGGTTTCAGTAGCGCATGCTAACGACGGCGGTGGCTCAACGCGAGTTCCGGCTTCTGCCTGCGGACTCGTAGGATTAAAAGGGACGCGAGGACGCAATCCTATGGGGCCCGATTATGGCGAAATTGGTGCTGCAGGACTGTTATCCGAGCACGTTGTTACACGTACGGTAGCCGATACCGCGGCAATGCTAGATGTCACATCCGGTGCGGATCGCGGTGCACCATTCGGCGCTCCTGGTCAAGACGGGTCGTTTCTTGAGCAAGTTAATAAAAGACCAAGAAAGTTAAAGATTGCATTCTCTGATCAACCAGTTCTTCCAACACCAGTTCATCCTGATTGCTCCGCGGCAGTTAAAGAGATTGCATTGCTTTGCAGCGAACTTGGACACGAGGTAGAAGAAGCTAAACCAAGAGTTTCAGCTGATCATTTTAATAGTTTTTTTACCACCATCTGGCTAGCGATGGTCGCGTGGATGATTCGCGATTGGGAGAGAAGGACCGGGCGAAAAGCGGAAGAGAAATATTTTGAAAAGCATACATGGAAAATGTTCGCGCTGGATCAAGAGCGTAGGCCATCTGATCTGCTGCTGGCGATTCACGACATGCACCAGTTTGGAAGAGAGGTGGCACCATTTTTTGAAGAGTACGATGTCTGGTTGACTCCTACATTAACTGAGCCACCACCTTTGCTAGGTCACTTTAAGTATGATCCAGCCCATCCTAGGCAGGCGACCGAGAGATTGGAGCAATTTCCTAGGTTTACATCATTTGCCAATGTAACAGGACAACCCGCTATTTCACTACCTTTATGCCGAAATGCAACAGGATTGCCGATAGGCGTGCAACTTATTGGAGCATATGCCGATGAGGCTACTATTCTGCAGCTAGCAGGGCAATTAGAAGAAGCCAAACCATGGGCACATTTGTGGCCGGAAATCTAATTTAAGATAAGGTCAATAAATTATGGCGCAAGTAGAAAATTTGACTAGCATGGATGTCGGCGGGACTTTTACTGATATTTTATGTGTGCGTACAGATGGGACAATTAATCCGTATAAAATATCCAATCTCGAACCGGACAATCTCAAACAATTTTTAAAGAGAGCTGATGGGGAAGTAACGACTTTTCTCTATAGCACGACTGCAATGGTCAATGCTGTATTGACTGGTGAATTACAAAATGTCGGGCTAATTGTTAACAAAGGATTCAGAGATTTATTGGAAACAGCACGTTTGCCCGCCTCTGTAGGAGTCGAACCCGGTAATCAACTTCCTAGAAGATTAATCCCATTAGAGTATGTGCGAGAAATTGACGCGCGTATTGATCACAGCGGGATAGAAATAAAGCAAGTGAATACTAAAGAGGTGTCTCAGCTTGTCGACGAATTCAAGAACTTAGGTGTCAACTCTATTGTGATTTCGCTATTGCATAGCTATGCGTATCCGGAGCACGAACAAAAAGTTCGAGACATGATAAGAGAAGTTTCTCAAGATTTTGACATAACGCTGTCTAGTGATGTTTTGAGTGAGTCGCGGGAGTATGAAAGAACTTTGAGCGCCGCATTAACTTCATTATTACGACCGATAATGGACCGGCATTTATGTTTTTTCCCAGATAATGATCTTGCTGAATTGTCAGATCTTTGGCTGATGCAATCAAACGGGGGCGTCACTCCTGCACAGTCAGCAATAGAAAATCCATTAGCGTCGACTATGTCAGGGCCAGTTGCTGCAGTAATTGGTATGAGTTGGATTAGTCAGCAGTGTGGTATTGCCAACGCAATCACTTTTGACGTTGGTGGAACTTCTACAGATGTCGCGCTTATCACGGAAGGTGTTATTCAGAAAAAATCTGTCAGTGATATTGGAAATTTTTCGCTGAAATTATCTTCACTTGACGTCCTGTCTATAGGTGCGGGCGGAGGTTCGTTAGCGTTCATGGCGCAAGACAAAAGATGGCATGTGGGTCCCGAGAGTGCAGGTGCCTTGCCAGGTCCCGTTTGCTACGCGAGGGGGGGCGTTCAACCTACTCTGACTGACGCTAATTTAGTGTTGGGCAGGATCCCCTCGTCACTTTTGGGTGGTAAATTGTCTTTAGATAAGCAGGCGGCTTTTGATGCTCTTGAAAAGTTAGGTAAGAAGCGAAATTTAGACGCGATGCAGGCTGCGAAAGACGTTCTTCGGTTAGCGAGTCATAACATGTGTGGGGCAATAAGGCGCGTATCTGTACTTAAAGGGTACGACCCTTCAGACTATGTTTTATGTGGTATGGGGGGCGCCGGGCCAATGCACGCGGCAGAAGTAGCGGAACTACTGGGAATGTCGTCAGTTTTTATACCATTGGATCCGGGTATCACAGCAGCCTGGGGCGTATACGTTGCAGATATAGAGCAAGACTTTTCTCAGACTGTGGGAGTGCTGGATTCAAATATTTCTATCTCAAAAATTTCTCAAGGATTTTCTAAACTGATTGAGCGCGCGAAAGAGTGGGCAATTAAACATCATATTCCTTTAGAAAGCTGTCAGTTCCATCGAAAGTTTGATTTACGTTACAAGGGGATGACGCACGAGTCTACAGTCGCATGCACCAATAGCTCAGAGATGAAGGTTGAAGACCTTATCGACGGTACATTTGAAGCATTTCACTCCCAGTTTGAAGAAATGACGGGTCGGGTTTGGCGTGATAAAGAAGCAGTAGAGATCGTTAATCTCCGTATTTCCTTAATCTCGAATCGCGACGAAAGAATAGTAAGTCTTCCTGCTTATCATTGCGATGGAGTCGAGCCGATAGTAAGTCGTCGCAAGGTAGGATTTCTTTCTTTTGAAGAGCCCTTAGACACGCCCATCTATAACAGAAAAAGCCTCATCATAGGTGCTAATATCGTGGGGCCGGCTGTAATAGAGCAAGATGATACGACGATAATTATTCCTCCAAACTGGAACGCTGCGGTGGATCAGTATGGGAGCCTTTTCATTACTCTGATATGAGACTTAATATCCAATTTAGCACGCTCTGTGCCATAATTTCCTAATGAGTTAGGCATAGCGAATCATTGTGCTTAGTTTCAGTCAAGCATGCTACGCGCCAGAGATCTTAATTTAACTTTTTGTACTTTACCTGAAGACGTCATAGGAAATTCATCGACAAAAATGACATGCTTTGGGATTTTAAAGCTGGCAAGTTTTCCTTTTAAATGCTGCGCGATGTGGCTTTCAAGCAACGGACTATTATCCGACCGGATCACAAACGCCACCCCTACTTCGTGGAGACGTTCATCTGGATAGCCAACTACGGATACAGCGTTTAAACCTTCCAGTTTCATGAGGTGAGATTCAACTTCAGCCGGTGATACATTCTCGCCTCCAACTTTGAGCATATCTTTGTACCGCCCTAGGAATACTAGGCGACCGTCAGATCTTAGTTTGGCTGTATCTCCAGTTTTAAACCACCCATCGCTTCCATAGCTCTTTTTGGTGATCTCAGGTTTTTCATAATAGCCCTGCATTAGTGTGTAGCCCTTCACCATCAGTTCTCCAATTTCGTCACCAGCTACGGGTTCCTCGCTCTGAGGGTCTGCTACTTTAAATTGGATATCTGTCATGGGGTAGCCGGAAGCATAAATCCGTTGCTCGCGCGTATCCGTCGGAAATGACACGGCAGCAAACGCCCATGTTTCGGTCATTCCGAAACCGGACACGGTGGGGCAAAAAGTATCCTGTACTAATTCAGCTACCGGAATGGTAGCTTCAGTCCCTGCGGGTAATGTGCCTAAGCGCAACGAAGAAGTGTCTCTTTCAGAGCGTTTTTGTGCGTCTAGAAGATCTTTCCAGTGCGTGTCAAATCCGTGAGCCAATGTTACTTTTTCTGTCTCTATAAGCTCGAGCGCAGATTCCGCATCAAAGTTCCCCATCAAAACTTGTTTGGCTCCAGTGAGTGCGCTAATCATCATGATTTCAGATAATGCGTATATGTGAAACATGGGGAGATAGTTGATGTGCACATCATTGAAAGAGATCCCTAGGATAGCTGCACGCTCTAGACAATTTCGAATATTAATATGGCTGTGCATTACGCCTTTGGGATCGCCTGTAGTACCAGATGTATAACCGATGAGGAGCAGATCATCTGGGTTTACTTGTCTCTCCCGATCACGCAATACTTCGATCGGCGTCTCCTCGGCTTTCAATAAAATTGTGGACCAAAGTTGACTACCTGGTAGTGTCTGTTCTCCGACAAAAATAATTCGCTTCATATCAGGAAAACGAGAAACCCCCGTATCGGGTTCTTGTAATTTAGCTGAGTCGGGGATTACATCTCGAATTAATTCTAAATAGCTTACCGGCCCAGATTGATCATCGGAAATCAACGTTCCAGTGTTTGACTGAGCAAGCACATATTTGATGTCTTCTGTTCTGTAGCGTGTGTTTAAAGGGACTAGGACCCCACCTATTTTTGCTATCGCAAACATCAAAAATAGCCAGTCTGGTTTATTATTCATCCATACCGCGACTTTTTCACCAGGAGAGACCCCAGCTGCTATCAGACTACGAGCTGCCCGACAAACTTCTTCTTCAAATTCTCGCCAGTTCCATCGTTTTTTTTCGAATACAAGTGCCTCGCGGTCGCCCCACTTTACAGCGGCGGAAGCCGTGACTTGTCCTAGAGTTCTCTTACTAAACCATTCTGACATGCGGTTTTTGCCTTGCATAATGAAGTTATTAGCAATGATTTTAGATTTGAATAGAGCTAATCTTCAATAGTTTATTTATCCATAATTAAAAAATTTGCGGATATTCGTAGTTCTTGGCATTATCACAGTAACTAATGCGCAGTCACTTTTTAGCCTATCAGAGGATGGTAGACGTTTTCTAAATAATTTGGGGAGAGAGTATTTTGGCTTGGCGTCTGGCGGTTGATATTGGTGGAACATTTACGGATGTGGTTGCTCTGGAAGAAGAATCGGGCGAAGTCTATTTGACTAAAGTGCCAAGTACTCCAGATGATCCTTCTCGAGGTTTTATCTCTGGCATTGATCATATTACTGACGTTGGGGATGTCCTTCCCACGGATGTAGGTGCCGTTTTTCATGGTACGACTGTAGCGACTAACGCAATTTTGCAGCGACGGTATTCTCAGATCGGTTTGATTACAACTATAGGTTACCGGGAGGCTTTAGAGGTAGCGAGACAAACAGTGCCTGGCGAATTTGGGGATATCACTTGGTGGGTTAAACCTGAACGTGTTGTACCTTTAGAGCTAGTGCGAGAAGTTTCAGGCAGAGTAGCCGTTGATGGCGCGGAAATGACGCCAATTGACAGGGACGAGGTGCATCTACTTGCTAATGAATTCAAAAGACTCGGAGTCACTGCGATTGCAGTTTCTTTATTACATTCGTATCGAGATCCGTCTCACGAACAACAAGTTAGATCGTTTGTTCAAGAAGTATATCCCGATTGTTTTATATCGATTTCATCCGATATTTTGCGAGAGTATCGAGAGTACGAAAGAACTAATACTACGTGCTTAAATACTGCTTTAATGCCACTCCTTTCAAATTACCATGAAAAGCTTGCGCGAGAATTAAGCAATAAAAAGATCACTGCACCATTTTATATCATGCGTTCAAGCGGAGGCTTAGCGCAAGCTGAGGAGATTTCTCGTCAACCGATTACTGCGGCGCTATCTGGCCCAGCCGCGGGGGTAATAGCCGCATGTCATTTCGGTGGCTTAAGCGGTTACAAAGATTTGATATGTTTTGACGTAGGTGGAACATCTGCTGATATTTGTCTTGTGGAAGAAGGGCAGCCACGTATGTTGACTGAGGGACGTGTCGATATATACGACGTCAAAACGCCCATGATAGATATGCATACTGTCGGTGCTGGGGGAGGTTCAATAGCCTGGCTCGCAGGTGGGCGTAGTTTAAAAGTGGGACCAGAAAGTGCTGGAGCAATGCCAGGGCCAGCTTGTTATAGCCGCGGCGGTGAGGAGGCTACCGTAACCGACGCTAATGCAGTTTTAGGACGCTTGACGACGTCACTAGCAGGCGGTGATGTCGATCTAGATTATGAAAAAGCGCAATCGGTCATAAATAAAATTGCGGCGCCGCTTGGATTAGAGTCCACAGATGCAGCAGACGGGATCTTAAGGATTGCTATTGAAAATATGGCTGCCGGAATTAGAACTGTCTCGGTAAAGCGAGGGAGAGATCCAAGGGACTATGCGCTCGTCGCTTTTGGAGGAGCGGGGCCACTTCACGCGTGCTACTTGGCAGATTGGCTTGGAATGAAAACAGTCATTATCCCACCTAGCCCGGGCGTTACTTCTGCCTATGGGCTATTATTGACTGATGTGCGAATCGATGCGGTGCACACGTCAGTTCAAAGAGAAGACACGCTTAACTTTAAAGAGATTGAAACTCATTTCTCCGATTTAGAAAAAAGGGTTATAACTAGCTTGAGTAATGAAGGTTTTGAATCCAGTAGGATTCAGCTCAAGTATTTCGTTGACATGCGTTACGGTGGACAAGCTTACGAGGTCAGATTGCCTATTGTTATGGAGTTGAGCTCTACTGACGAGTGTATGCGTACCGCGATAAGCGGATTCCACTCGGCTCATCAGGATCTTTACGGCTACTCTTATGAAGGCAGGGAACTTGTTGAAATCGTTAATGTTGGGGTCACCGGTCTAGGCCTCTTACAAAGACCTAAAATTCCCAAGCTGAAATTGACTGGCAAAGATGCTGCTTCGGCAAAGCGAGGCACTGCATCGGTGTATTTTCCGCAGACGTCTGGAAAAGTTGATTGCCCTATCTATGTGAGAGAACGATTAAGTGCTGGCAATGAAATTGAAGGCCCAGCTATTATTGAACAGTACGACTCGACGACGGTATTAAACCCAGGTTGGACTGCTCGTGCAGATGAATGGGGGTGTTTAGTCTTAGGGGTCGATGATGCCGGATGATAACCAAAATTTTATAGCGTGTTGGGGGAGTATAAGTCGTGAGCAATGATCAAAATTTTCCTCAGTCTTATATAGATAAAGAAAACGAGGATACTGCCTTCGCCGATTATGCTCCGTTCAGATACGGTCTGGTTGAGCAAGATGTGACTTATGTTAACCGTATTAGTGCTATCAGGAAAACACTCGATCCTATCTTGGTAGATATTGTTGACGGAGGTATTGAAGCCGCAGTCATGGAGGCAGAGGCTGCCGTTGAGCGAACAGCTCGGTCGACGATTATTCGGGAGCAGCACGACTATAGGGCATCCCTCTGCACTTTGGATTGTCTTTCAGTTTCGAGAGTATCGTGGGCCGCTACCGCTGACCCTATAAGGATGAAGTTCCCCTTAAGTGAGATAAGGGAGGGAGATGTTTTTATTTATAATGATGTGTATGAATCTGCCGGTACAATAGGGCACCTTCCGGACTATTGTATTGTGACGCCAATATTTGTTGAACAAAGGCTGATTGGTTTTGCGCAGATTTTTGGACATGTAAGTGATGTGGGCGGGCGCATGGCAGGCTCATGGCCAAATACCTCTGAGAGTATTTTTGAGGAAGGCACTATGTGCCCACCTGTGAAATTGCATTCAAAAGGTGTATTGAACGATGGTTTGTATGATGTGTTGCTCAGAAATTCTCGCTTCCCAGAGGATCTGAGAGGTGACATCGATGCGTTCGTAGGCGCTAACGAAATTGTAAGAAGACGTGTAGTTGAGCTATGTGATCGTTTCGGAGTTGATAAAGTCGAAGGAGCTTTCTATGAAATTATCGATCGTTGCGCTGAGGTTGTAAAAGAAAAAGGTTTACCATTTTTTCCAGAGGGAGAGTTTGTTGGAGAGGATTTCATTGAAAACGATGGACTGACATTAGATGAGCCCATCAAGCTTCAGCTCACTATGCGCAAGTATAAGGAGAAAATGATATTAGATTTTGAGGGCACAAGCCCTCAGGCTAAAGGCCCTATTAACTGGCCATTGGACGGTAGACACTATTCTAAATGGCTCGGAGCCTTTTTCAAGGCGCAGATACCGGGCATCATAATTAACGAAGGTGTGACAGATGTATTTCGATGTCGTATACCCAAGCGCACTATATTAAGCTCGGAATTCCCTGCGCCAGTAGTATCACGGATGACATGCATGTTGCGTATGATAAGTGCTTACACAGTTGCGTTAGCAAAGGCATTTGATGGCGAAGTTGTGGCTGACATGCAGTGTATACAGATTTACGGTATGTATGGTCAGGATTTGGATGGAAATTTATTCCTTATGAGAGAGATCTTTGGTGCGGGCTCGGGCGCGCGGCCGCAGGGAGATGGCACGGATGCGGTTGACCTCGTCCCGTACTCGAAAAATTTGCCAGCCGAATTCATTGAGCAAAGGTTCCCAGTTAAGGTGGAGAAGGTTGGTTTAGCAATGGACTCGGGTGGTCCAGGCAAATATCGGGGCGGATTAGGCTACGTGAAGGAAATAAGATCTTTAGTTGATGGGCATTATACAACTGTTACGGAAAGGACTGCTTTCGCGTCGATTGGCATTAAAGGAGGGTTATCTGGCCAGCCTGGTGGATCTATAAAAAATCCAGAAACTGAAACAGAAGAACATGTTTTTTTTAGTCGAGACGCTGTGCCCGTCAAGGCAAACGATCTCATTCGCCTAGTCACCCCAGGTGGTGGTGGCTGGGGTGATCCTTTAGAACGAGATATAGAAGCGGTAAGACTTGATGTGGTGCGCAAGCTAGTTTCGTTTGAAAGTGCTGAGCGCGATTATGGCGTAATTATAGATCGAGAAAGTTTTGAAGTGGATGAGCCTGCGACTAGTTCTTTGCGTGAAACTATAGCAAACAAAAGAGGGCCGGTTAAACTAATTAATAGAGGTCCGTATGCGCAGACATTAATCCGAAAAGGAATACTAAATGTTAGTGATCCAGAGATGGAAAATATGGATCTTGCCGATGATAAAGTCTTAGAACACTACTGGAAGGATTTGTATAAGTACACCACGAAGCCAGGTGTCTAACCAGTTAAAGTCGTTCGGTCGTAGTACCTGAAAGGGTGTCCTGCGCAGTGATGAATTTTTTGTCCATTTATGCAAACAATTACGTTGAGGTTCTAAATGAGTACTAATTCAATATTTGATCTTTCAGGAAAAGTTGCTCTGATCACGGGATCGACAAGAGGTATTGGACTTGCAATTGCCGAGGAAATGGCGCGTCACGGAGCAAGCGTAGTAATTTCTAGTCGTAAAAGGGATAAATGTGAGCTCGTTGCAGAGCAAATCAACGATGAATTAAGTGCGAGACCAGGCAGCGCAGTTTCAATACCCGCGAATATCAGTAATAAGGAAGAAATTCAAAAGCTTGTAGACGAGACGGTTGATAAACTCGGAAGTATAGATATTCTTGTATGCAACGCTGCGGTCAATCCTGCTTATGGTCCTATGAGCGATTTGCCCGACTCAGCCTTTCAAAAAATATTGAATGTGAACATCATGTCAAATCATTGGCTTGCACAGCTAGTCCTTCCAGAAATGCGGCATAAAAAGAATGGATCAATAATTATAGTTTCTTCAATAGGCGGCTTAAGAGGTCATGATAAGCTCGGGGCTTATTGTATCTCAAAGGCTGCTGACCTTCAGTTGGTAAGAAATTTAGCGTTAGAAAATGGCTGTGATAACGTGCGAGTAAATGCGATATCGCCAGGGTTGATCAGGACAGATTTTGCCAGAGCGTTGTGGGAGGATCCCAAGACATTAGCTGCACGGACTGAGAATGATCCCCTGAGGAGGATAGGAGAACCTCGTGAGTTGGCAGGAATTGCTGTATATCTTGCCTCGCAAGCCGGCAGCTTTACGACCGGGCAAAATTTTGTGATAGATGGTGGTAGCACTATCGTTTAACTGCAAGAAAAAAATAGAGAGCGTCACGCTTAAATCTCTGTGATATTATTTCATGCAAATGTATGAGCCCAGCATAGCTAGTCAGGTAGAATTCTAATTCGAGCGGTGAGGAAGGTCTGCCGCTTGATTTTAGATATGCGTTTGCTTAAAAATAAATAATTGTATCTTCGATAATGACGAAGTTTTAATAAAGGACAGTGTTATGTGCGGCATAGTCGGACTTTTCGCGAAAACAAAATCTTTTGAAAATGAATTAGGATTTCATTTTTCCAAAATGTTAGAAGAGATGACCGATCGCGGACCTGATAGTGCCGGATGTGCAATGTACCATAACGTATTGAGTGACGGACATATAAAGATTGTGGTGCTCTCAAGAGATCTACTTGATAGCACCATATTGGCAGATAAGCTGAGCTCTGTCTTTAGCGAGTCTTCTGTTGAGGATTTAGGTTCACGTCATTTACTTATTACCGTTTCTTCTGAAATTAATAACGTTACGACTTGGTTAAGAACAGAGTACCCTGAATTAACAGTGTTAAGTGCCGGAAGATCTATCGAGATTTATAAAGAGAAAGGGTTGCCTAATAAAGTCATTGAAGAATTTTCTATAGCGTCTATGTCTGGTTCTCACGCTTTGGGACATACCAGAATGGCGACGGAAAGTGCAATTACTACTGCCCATTCTCACCCATTTTCCACTGGTGATGACGTCTGCTTGGTGCACAATGGGTCTTTGTCTAACCACAATCGACTGCGAACCGAGTTGCAGAAGAAGGGGATAAATTTTTCTAGCGATAATGATAGCGAGGTTGCGGCTGGTTACTTGACTTGGAGGCTGAGGGAAGGAGACAGTATCGATAAAGCACTTAATAGAGCACTTTCTGATTTAGACGGTTTCTATACCTTTGCTGTCGGAACGCGCGATGGTTTTGCGGTTATGAGAGATCCCATAGCATGTAAGCCTGCTGTTATAAGCGAGACGGATGATTGGGTGGCGATGGCCTCGGAATACCGAGCTATCGCGCTGCTCCCAAATGCGAACAATGCTCCAGCGTGGGAACCAAACCCGGGCCAAGTATACAGCTGGAGTCATTGAAATGGATTTTAATTATGACCTTGCTGTGGGTACGACTAGAGAACTTAATCAAAAGCTAAACGCCGCAGGTACTGAAGACGCTGATGTTTCAGTGAGAGTGTTGAATCCAAAAGGTGCCCATGCATTAGCGGTGGGGATGACTTCTAATGTATCGGTTGATATTGAAGGACACGTCGGATATTACTGTGCTGGGATGAATCAAAAAGCGCACATTACTGTGCTTGGCAATGCTGGTCCCGCTGTGGCCGAAAACATGATGTCTGGTAGGGTTGTGGTTAGCGGGAATGTTTCGCACTATGCTGGAGCTAGCGCCCACGGTGGATTGCTGGTTGTGCAGGGAGACTCAAGTTCTCGATGTGGTATCTCTTTGAAGGGAGCGAATATTGTAGTTAGAGGATCTGTGGGACATATGAGTGCTTTTATGGCTCAGTCAGGGAGTATGGTGGTGTGTGGAGATGCAGGCGATGCGCTTGGGGATTCTCTTTATGAGGCGAGGCTATACGTGAGAGGAAGCGTGGCTAGTCTTGGCACCGATTGTATTGAAAAAACGTTGCGGGAAGAGCATAAACGAGAGATAGATGCATTATTAGAGAGTTCCGGAGTCACCGGTGCGGATGCTTCGGAATTTCGTCGTTTTGGTTCAGCTAGAAATCTTTATAACTTTGACGTGGATAATGCGGATGCCTACTAAAAAAAACAGTGACGATAAATTGTCTCGACAGCATGAGCTTCGGAGTAGGCTGAGAGAGTCAGCGACATACCCTCGTGAAGTCATCGCGGAGATCCAGCGAGCTGCGGAGACTGGGATTTATGATATCCGTGGCTGGGGAGCCAAACGAAAAGTCCCAAACTTTGATGATCTGTTATTTTTAGGTGCCAGCATGTCTCGTTATCCTTTGGAAGGATACAGAGAAAAGTGTACGACTAGTGTAACGCTTGGTACTCGATTTGCCTCGAAGCCTATTGAGTTAAAGATCCCCATCACGGTCGCTGGCATGAGTTTTGGTGCGCTTTCCGGACCTGCTAAAGAAGCTCTTGGTAGAGGAGCTAGCGCAGCTGGAACGAGCACGACAACTGGAGACGGGGGAATGACCCCTGAGGAGCGAGAAAACTCTGATATTCTAGTGTATCAATTGTTACCGTCGCGATATGGCATGAATCCTGATGATTTGAGGAGAGCCGATGCAATCGAGGTAGTTGTAGGTCAGGGCGCGAAACCTGGCGGTGGTGGTATGCTTCTTGGGCAAAAGATTAGTGAGCGTGTTGCGGGTATGCGCGATCTACCTGAGGGCATTGATCAACGTAGTGCCTGTCGACATCCAGACTGGACCGGCCCCGACGACTTAGCTATTAAAATTCAAGAGCTACGTGAAATTACAAATTGGGAAAAACCAATTTATATAAAAATTGGAGCTGCGCGAACGTACTATGACACAGCGTTAGCTGTAAAGGCCGGCGCAGACGTTGTGGTTCTAGACGGTATGCAAGGAGGCACTGCGGCAACTCAGGACGTTTTTATTGAGCACGTGGGTATCCCGACTTTACCCGCCCTAAGACAGGCTGTGGAAGCGCTTCAGGAATTAGATATGCATAGAAAAGTGCAATTGGTCGTGTCGGGAGGTATAAGGAGTGGCGCAGACGTGGCCAAAGCGCTCGCTATGGGAGCCGATGCAGTGTCGGTCGGTGTAGCGGCACTTATCGCATTAGGGGATAACAGCCCTCAATTTGAGTCGGACTATAACGAATTAGGCTCTTCTGCAGGATTTTATGATGACTGGCACGAGGGTTTAGACCCTAGTGGGATCTCTACCCAAGATGAAGAGCTGGCGGCCCGGTTCGATCCGGTACTTGGTGGTAGGCGTTTGGCTAATTATCTTAATGTTTTGACTTTAGAAACGCAGACTCTCGCGCGAGCCAACGGAAAGAGCCACGTTCATAATTTAGAGCCCGAAGACCTGGTCGCACTAACTATAGAAGCTTCGGCGATGGCAGGAGTGCCTTTGGCTGGAACCGACTGGATTCCTGGGAAAAATAATTTCTGACTTTTTAATTGGAGTTACTGATGGCATCAAGTTTGAGCGCAATAGCTAAAGCTAAAAAAATTAAATATTTTTTGGTGAGTTTTGTCGATCTTTTCGGACATCTTCGCTCTAAACTAGTGCCAACGCGGGCGATAGATGGAATGCACAAGGACGGGGCTGGTTTTGCTGGCTTTGCAGCCTGGTTGGACATGACGCCTGCGGATCCAGATATGTTTGGTAAGCCAGATGCCAGTAGTCTGATTCAACTACCTTGGAACAAGGAAGTAGCCTGGCTAGCTTCGGATCTTTGGATGGATGGGAAAGAGGTAGAAGCGTCACCCAGAGTGATCCTAAAGAAGCAATTACGCACGTCGATGGAAAAAGGTTACAGAATGAAGACCGGCGTTGAGTGCGAATATTTTTTAACTAGCCTTGATGGATCCGAGCTATCGGATGACAAAGATGCGCAATCCAAACCTTGTTATGATCAGCAAGCGCTGATGAGGCGCTTTCCTGTAATCAAAGAAATCTGTGACTACATGCTGGAACTGGGCTGGGGGCCGTATCAAAACGACCACGAAGATGCTAACGGTCAATTTGAAATGAATTGGGATTATGATGATGCCCTGAAGACGGCGGATCGGCATGTTTTCTTTAAGTACATGGTTAAAACGGTGGCGGAGAAGCATGGTTTCAGAGCGACTTTTATGCCAAAACCGTTTGCCCACCTAACTGGTAATGGTTGTCATACCCACGTGTCTGTTTGGGATAAAACTGGTAAGAAGAACCTATTTTTAAATAAGAGGGATAATTTAGGGATATCCAAACTGGCATATAACTTTTTAGGGGGTGTAATGAATAGCGCCGTTGGTTTGTGCGCCATCTTTAACCCAACCGTCAATAGTTACAAACGAATAAACGCGCCCGTCACATCATCCGGTGCGACATGGTCACCGAATGCGGTTACTTATTCTGGCAATAATCGAACTCATATGGTTCGAGTACCGGAAGCGGGGCGTTTTGAAATTAGGTTGATGGATGGCGCGGTAAACCCTTATCTCGGACAGGCCGCGATCTTAGCTGCTGGGTTAGATGGAGTCGCAAAGAAAAGAAATCCAGGAGAGCCGCTTCACATTAATATGTACACTGAAGGACATAAGGCAGGTGATGTTCCGAGGTTGCCTTTGAACTTATTAGATGCGCTTCGTCTACTAGAAAAAAATGAAATAATTAAGTCCGCTTGGGGTGATAGTACTGTTCAGTCTTATGTGAAGTTGAAGATGATGGAATGGAACGATTATTCAAGTCAACTGTCTGAGTGGGAGAGGGCTAATACGCTCGATTGTTAGCAAGTCCATCATTTAAGAAAAATGAAAACCCTCGTAGTTATTTTTGACGACGCTATTACATTTTTCAACATAAGCAGGAAAGCCTAAGTAAGGCAGAAAAGTTCGTGTCTTCCCAGGAATATTAGCTCCTAGGTACCAGGAATTACATGTCGGAAAGATAGTCGCATCTGCCACCTCATTCACATGTTTTGCCCAGGCACTTTCTGCGTCAGCATCAGCCTCTATACTTTTATAGCCATTTTGATCGAGCCAAGTAATACAGTTAGTGATCCAGTCTACATGCTGCTCGATTGAAGGGATCATGTTCGTTAGAACTGAAGGACTACCAGGCCCCGTTACAGTAAAAAAGTTCGGGAAATTATGAGTGCTTAATCCAAGATAAGCGGTAGGCTCTTCGGTCCATTGCTCCTTTAAGGTAATCCCGCCGATTCCAGCGATATCTATTTTAGTTACCGCGCCTGTCATTGCATCGAAACCCGTTGCCATCACAAGGTTGTCAAATTCAAACTCACTATCACGAGTAATGAGGCCGTGCTTGGTTATTTCTTTTATTGGATCAGAGGACACGTCAATTAATGATACATTACTGCGATTGAATGTCTCGTAATATCCGGTATCCGCACACAGCCGTTTACACCCTACTTTATGCTCGGGCATTAAGATTTTCGCGATCGCTGGGTCGGAAACTATAGTTGAGATTTTTTCTCGGATGAACTGAGCGGCTGTCTCATTTGCGGCTGGATCCGTCAAAATATCAGCGAACCCACCGAGGAACATCAGTCCACCATTAGCCCAGCGCCGCTCATATTCGCTTCTGAGTTCGGTTGCGTCAACACTGAGCGCAGACTTCTCGTTGAGATGCATTTCATATCCAGTTACTCGACTAGCACATTCCGCACGGAATTCAGCATATCGAGACTTAATATCTTTTTCTTCCTCTACGTTAGTGGGTGCATTTGCTGCTGGCACCGAATAATTGGGGGTACGTTGAAAAACGTATAGGTGTTTAGCTTCTTTTGCTATCAATGGAATTGATTGGATCGCAGAAGAGCCAGTGCCGATAATACCGACAGTTTTTCCGGTAAAATCAATATTTTCTTTGGGCCATTTTCCTGTGTGAAGTAATTTGCCGGAATACTCTTCTAATCCTGAGAAATTAGGCGTATTAGCTGCCGACAGACAGCCTGTAGCCATGACACAGAATCTACTTGTTACGGACTGAGTCTCTGTTTTAACTCGCCAAGCTTTTTTTTCCGCCACATACTCGGCTGCAGTAACCCACGAGTTAAACTCAATATCCTTTTTCAGATTAAACTTGTTTGCCACATGGTCAATGTATTTCAGGATATCAGGTTGCGCTGAATATCTTTCCGGCCATTTCCATTCTTGTTGCAGTTCTGCGTCAAACTGATAAGAGTATTGCATTGAGGGGACGTCACACCTTGCACCCGGATAGCGATTCCAGAACCAAGTCCCTCCAACATTATCGCCGCCTTCAAAGACTCGCGCACTCAAGCCTACTTTTTTCATTTGATACAGCATATAGAGGCCGGCAAATCCAGCGCCAACTATGACAACATCGTAATCCGTAGAGTTCATTTCTGATTGTGGTCTTTCGCTCATTATTTTCCCCTAAAAGTGTTGTCAACTTGCATCATTCAATCTAGTCCAAACCTTAACTTAATTCAGCTCACTTAGAAATTTCAAAACTGATTGGCCAAATATATCATTTCGGTCACCGGCAACCATATGCGCGGCATCGGTGATATTGACATATTTGGCATGCTCGCATTGTTGCAGAAATTCCCTAGCACCTTCCTCACTTAAGATGTCGGAAAGCCCGCCTCTGACTAGTAGCGTTGGTACCGATAACTTTTTAGCGCACTTGTTCAGTCTTTCTTCTCTGTTTTGAATATCCTTCCGCATAGCCATAAAGCGAGGATCCCAGTGCCAGCAATATTTCCCGTTCTTGCTTAGTCTTAAGTTTTTCGAGAGCCCTTTTAAATCTGATTTTTTTTTGCGATGAGGCTGATAAGCTGAGATCCATTCAGCCACTTCCTCCAATGAGTCAAACCCTTCCGGCTTGTGAGTCATAAATTCCCCAATACGGGTTACCCCTTTCGCCTCAGTTTTAGGCGCTATATCTACCATGACTAAACCTTTTGGTAAGAAATTCGTTAAGACTTCGGGATTTTGAGACTCGCCACTCACGAGGAGACTAGTAATTCCACCCATGGAAGCACCAACTAACACTGGGGTCGAGCAATTTAGCTGTTTTAGGACGGACAACAAGTCCAAAGCCATGATTTCTTGGCTGTATGTTCCGTCAGGAGACCAGTCCGAATCTCCGTGACCCCGCGCATCTATGGCTACAGCATAGTACCCGTGCGCTCCGAGCATTTCACCCGTACCTTTCCAAGCATGGCGAGTCTGTCCTCCGCCATGAAGCAGCATAACAAGCTGGGAGGTAGGATTCCCCCAAGTATCGCCAGCTATGGAATTTCCTTCGTAACCGCGCCACATTTGCGACGGCATAGGAGTACCTGGTAATTTGATTCCAGCATTCATCTTTCGAGTTGCCTAATATTTTCTAATGGATTGTATTGATGTTAATAGTTGTTACATTTCGCTAATCGTAATATTAGCAAGCAAATATTATATAAGGATATACTGTTGTGTAGTATTTTTGGATGACTGTAGGATAAGATATGCACGTAGAGCAGATTTGGACTGGGAATGCGTACCGCAACTTTAATTACTTAATAGTTTGCGAGGACAGTGGTGAAGCGTTAGCGGTAGACCCTCTCGACCATGAGAAATGTCTGGCTGTTTCCAAAAGAAATGGTTGGCAAATCACACAGATTTTAAATACACATGAACATTTTGATCATACTGGTGGTAACGAGGCCGTTATAAAAGCTACAAAGGCCAAATTGCTGGCTCATTCTAATGCTCGTATAGATGGGATTGATCGGGGACTTGGAGTCGGCGATGTAGTCAAAATTGGAACGAGCGTTGAGCTCGAGGCCCTAGACACTCCAGGCCATACGATGAGCCACATTTGTTTAATTTCTCATACGGACCAGCCTGCACTTTTTTGTGGCGATACCTTATTTAATGCGGGTGCTGGTAATTGTCACAACGGAGGACATCCCGAGGAGATGTATGACACTTTTGTAAACCAACTCGCTAACCTTCCGAACGCAACTTTGATTTATCCAGGTCATGATTACATAGCTAATAATTTAGAATTCACTCTCGACCGAGAACCCGATAACGTTAAAGCCCTAAAACTTCTCGATAGTGTTAAAAATCAAGATACGAGTCAGCCATTGGTCTCAACTTTGGGATTAGAGAAGGAGATCAATACTTTTTTTCGATTACACAGTGACACGGTAAAAGAAATGTTAAGGCAACGATTTCCTAACTTACCTGAGAAGCTCACCGGAAAAGAAGTTTTTCTAAAATTAAGGGAACTGCGTAACTCTTGGTAAAAGCTGTTTTCGGGTTGGTAGTTTTTTTGGTTGTGGCTTCTGATAAGTAAAAAGTTTACAGATGTACGATGTTAAGGAGGCACTTAACGGTGCTAGACTAATCTAATGCCAAAAGATTTCGAAAGTAAAAATTTATTAGAGGCCGTTAAAGCGGGGCGATCAGAGATATTGGGCTTTGCTGAAAAAAGACTATACGCCCGCCAAGGGGGGCGGTCTATTGTTAAATATCTAAGCCAAGCGGTTGATGAATTTATATCTGAGTTTTGGCAGCACGTAGCTGGAAATACTGGAACTAATGTCGACATTGTTGCGGTTGGTGGCTACGGTAGAGCCGAGCTTTGCCCTTATTCTGACTGGGACATATTATTTTTGGTACCCGAGGGCAAGAATCTTGCCCTGAATGAAAGTATTCGAGTATTCACTCAATTACTTTGGGATAGCGGTACGCAACTAGGTCATGCAGTACGTACTCCAAAACAGACTAAGGCGTTTGCTGCATCTAATCATCATGCTCAGACTGCTTTGATGGAGAGTCGACTTGTTAGTGGCCCAGGTCGATTATATCGACAGTTAAATACGAGCATTAATCCTCAATATTGGAATAAAAAACGTCGGTTAGCGTTCTGCATAGAAAAGATAGAAGAGTGCAAGGTTAGGCGGCAAGCGCAAGGTGGTACTGCCTTTGTCATGGAGCCTGATTGTAAAAACGGGCAGGGTGGCCTTAGAGACGTGAGTACTATATTTTGGCTGGCTATGGCGTGGTACGGAGTTGCGACTGCACGTGAACTGACTAACAAGGGGCCCGTCGATGAGAAAGAGTTTGAGGGCTTTGTTGGTGGCCGAGAATTTTTATGGCGAGTAAGGTCTGGATTGCATTTTCTGTCCGGCCGCGAGAATGACAGATTAGTGTTTGGTTATCAGACGGAATTAGCAAGCCGGTTCCGCTATCGGGACACAAGTAAATCTAGTGCAGTCGAACGTTTTTTGAAAAATTATTTTTTAAATGTCCGTCGTATAGACGATTTATCCTCATTGTTTTTACAACACTTTGAAGAAGAAATTAGACCACCTTCTCGCTTTAGTCGGCGGAAACTGCTAACTGGCGGTATGCAGGTTAAAGAAAAAAAAGTAGGAATATTAAATGAGCAGGAGTTTTTGTTAGACCCCCTTAATTTGTTACGAATTTTTTCTGAAGGCCAAGTTGGAGACCGTCGGATCGACTCCGCTGCGTTGCGCGTCGTGCGAAAGAATTCACGCAGTATCAATGCCACAGTGCGAGCGTCCAAAGAAGCAAACAATATATTTTTGGAAATATTGAGGGCAAACCGTAACGTGACCACAGCCCTAAGTGAGATGCATGAAACTGGAGTACTAGGACAATTCTGTCCTGATTTCAAACGTATTACAGGTCATGGCCAGTTCGATCGGTATCATCATTACACTGTGGACGCGCATACTATTCGTGCGATAGATATTCTCCGTGATTTCAGGGTAGAACGCGGACAATTTGTAGATATGCCCTTGGCGTCAACTCTGATGTCACAATTGGAAAGGCCAGAATTGATATATATAGCAGTGCTTTTTCATGATATCGCTAAAGGTCGTGGCGGAGATCATTCTGTCTTAGGGGAGACTCTTGTCAAAAAATTTTGTAGCCGACTTGGGCTTTCAAAAGATGATGCAGAGATAGTGGGGTGGTTGGTTCTCCATCACCTCGCTTTATCAAAGACGGCACAGCATTATGACCTGTCTGATGCTAAAGTAATTGCTGATTTTGCTAACTTCGTTGGAGATAGAGAGAGGCTGGTTTATTTGTTTGTAATGACCGTTGCTGATGTGGCTGCTGTTGGCCCCGGAACCTGGACTGAATGGAAGGGACATCTTTTTTCGCAACTGTTTTATCAGACCGAAGCTCATTTGCGTCTCGAGCAGGGATCGCCTGAGGATCTTGATCATCGCGTTGATACTCGGCGTGCGAGTGTCTTGAAAGGACTCACCGGAAGTGACAAAAAATCAGTTGGTAGAGTTTTAGACATTATCACAAATACCATGGTGATGCGCTTTACGCCTAATGCATTACTGTCTCTTTGCAGGCTATTAAGAAAAGAATCTGGCGTCCATTTCGTGGTGAATAAATCAGGTGGTTATACGCAGGTTTTAACCTGGGGCGTTGATAGGGAAAAACTATTTTTTGATTTGACAATGTCGCTCGCAATTGGAAGTACTAAGGTTCTCACCGCGCATGCCTACGGCCTGCGCGATAGGAGAGTTCTTGATGAGTTCCATATTACTAATGCGAAGAATTTACCTATAGTTGAGGCGGGCCAATTACAGCGATTAAGCGAACGATTGTCAAAAGTACATTCGGGGGAGCTCGAGTCTGAGGCAAATTGGAATTTAAAATATGATGTTTTAATGAAAGCTATCCCAGTTAATGTCAGAAACCACGAGGCAGCTTCTGATGCTCATACGGCTATAGAGGTTATAGCGGCAGATCGAAAAGGTTTGCTGTGCACCTTGGCGAAGGTGATTTCTGAGGCAGGCGTTAATTTACAAGGAGCGAATGTCAGCACGTTTGGTGAAAAGGCCATAGATGTTTTTTTTGTGACAGATAATCGTGGGCGAAAACTCAATCAAAAAACTTTGAGAAAATTGATTGCGCAGCTGGCCGACGCTGCGCAACTTCCTGAAGCCTCTGATGTTGCTTAAGGTTTCTGTTTACGCATGGAGTTTTTGATTAGAATTTTTCCGTTTCTAAACGTATAAACATCGCAGCCTCTCGCCTTAACTTTAGTACCATCCGCTTTTTTTGTCCCAGTGAATATCCACTCCGAGCATCCTCGATTCCCAAGTATCAAATCTTCTCCTATTGCCTCGAAGTGCGCATCTGGATAGCCTTCCCAAAGACTACCGAACCCTTCGCGAACCTTATCTCTACCGACCCATAAGCTACCTTCAGTTTCCATGCCAACAGATGCCATAAAAGTACAATCGTCCTCATCAACCATGTGGTTCATAAGTCCATCTAAGTCTTGCTCGTTCCAAGCTTTTGTAAATCTGGCTAAGAATTCGGCAGTAACTTCATTTTCATTTGACATGTGTTTAATCTCACTTTAATTTTTGTCCACTAGGTTTATTTACCTAAGTATGGTGAATATTTCGCTCTCGTTCGATTATATTAATCTTCCTCTGAGGTCGGCAAGCGCTATCTCCTCGATGATTATTCTTGGAGTATCTAGCTTCCCGTAACTGCATAAGAAAAATAGAAGGACTTCATAAGTAAGTATAATATAATTAAAGTTAAATACCTTCGGGTTTAATTAATTAACTCCTCGTCAATTAACTCTCCGTTATCAAAGGGCTGAAAAAATATGACAATCAAGAGACCTTCGACTAGGCAGCTTCAGGCTATTGCGGATTCGGTCCATATGGATCTGGAGATAGATGAAGCATCGGAGTTACGTTCATTAATGGACGGAAATCTATCTATTTACGAATCTCTTGATAAATTTCCTGATGAGATGCCTAAGGTCATTTATCCCCGCGGTGTGGGCATGCAACCTGAGCCTGAAGCTAACCCATTAAATGCATGGTATTGGCAAACTGAAATCATTGGCGAGGTTGAGGGAAAGTTGGCAGGCAAAAGAGTAGCCTTTAAAGATAATATTCTAGTTGCCGGCGTGCCTATGATGAATGGGTCGTCAACCCTTGAAGGCTACGTGCCAGATGTTGATGCGACCGTAGTAAATCGAGTACTAGAGGCCGGAGGCGTAGTAGCAGGCAAGGCGCATTGTGAATATTTTTGTACGTCCGGAGGGAGTCATACTAACGCAAAGGGTCCAGTCTTAAATCCACATAATGTTGAACGGACCGCAGGCGGGTCATCGAGTGGCTGCGGGGCTTTACTTGCCTCCGACGCAGTTGATATGGCAGTAGGAACCGATCATGGCGGCTCCTGCCGTATTCCTGCGTCATTCTGCGGAGTGGTAGGACTTAAACCCACATTTGGCTTAGTGCCTTACACTGGAGCTATGCCGATTGATATGACGATTGACTATATTGGCCCTATGACCAAGAACGTCCATGACAATGCACTGCTTTTAGAAGTTTTGGCTGGTTATGATGGCGTAGATAACACCCAGGTTCCTCGGCCTCAAGAATCATATACTGACAGTCTAGTCGAAGGAGTTGCCGGATTGCGTATAGGTGTAGTCGCCGAAGGGTTTGATCTGGACAATTCTGATCCTCTAGTCGATCAGACCGTGCGAGACGCCGCGAAAAAACTATCTTCACTTGGTGCTGAGGTCGAGCAGGTGTCACTCCCCATGCATGCTTCTAGCGCAGCTATTTGGACTCCCATTTACATTGAAGGACTAGTTAGTTCCATGATGCATGAAAATGGCTTTGGAAAAAACCGGATCGGTGGCTATGTTCCGAGTTTGATGAAGTATCATTCTGCTTGGCGGGAGCAAACGCACAAGTTTGGACCTCAGACAAAGTTAGTCATGTTGACAGGTGAATACATGAGTCAAGCTTATGGCGGTCAATATTACGCTAAAGCGCAGAATCTTAGAGCTCGACTAAAAAGTGCCTATGAGGAAGTTTTGTCGCAGTACGATTTACTATTAATGCCGACATTACCTATTACTGCCCCACCCATCCCAGGAAATGATGCGTCAGCCGCCGAGATTGTGTCGAGATCTCTTGAAATGGTTCCCAATACACCGGCTACTGACCTGACTGGTCATCCATCAATTTCTATCCCCTGTGGGATGGTCGATGGCTTGCCTGTTGGGTTAATGCTCGTAGGTAGATACTTTGAAGAGCAAACTATATATAGGGCAGCTTACGCATTTGAGCAATCGATAACCGATTAATGAATCAATAATTCTTATAAAGGAAGTAATTTTATTATGTTAGCGCATGAATTATATGGCAATGGATCTGAAGGCGTGATTCTTATGCATGATTTTTTTGGGTGCAAAGATACATGGACGTTCGCTAGAAATTTTTTTGACATTAAGCATTTCACTTATGCGTTTTGTGAAGTGCGCGGGTACGGTGAATCGCGACATTTACTCGGAGAATATACTCCTCAAGAAGCCGCTAGTGATGTTATCGAGTTAGCAGATAATTTGGGATGGAAAGAGTTTCATATTGTCGGACATTCTATGAGCGGAATGCTCGCACAGAGGATAGTATTAGATGGTGGAATTAGAGTTAAATCTGCGATTTTGAACACGCCTGTTGCCGCCTCTGGGTTAAGTTTTACACCCGAGGGGTTTGAAATTATTAAAGGCTCTATCACAAGCAATCAGCTTCTCGAGGAAGCTTTTGATGCCCTCACAGGAAATAGATTAGGCCAAGAATGGATCGATTTTAAAGTGCGCCAGAGTCGGGGAACACGGTTAGAAAAAGCACAGTTTGGGTATTTAGATAGTCTTTCAAATCAGGGCTTCCTAGGCGAGATAGAAGGCAATACCACGCCAATGTTAGTCATTGCAGGTGAATATGACATGGAACCTTTCACTCCTGAAATACTGCGTGAGACTTTTCTTAAATGGTACCCAAATGCTGAATTGGTCGTTTCACGGAACGCAGGCCACTACCCTCAACAGGAGACGCCGGTATATGTCGCGAAGGTGATAAACGATTTTTTACGGCAGCAGCTGTAATTACTAGTGCTTAAGTCGCTTTAAAGGCTGGTAGCGTAAGATCTGAGCTAATTGGGTTAAATATAATTTTTAGCTTCATACCGAGGTATAAAGCTCTTTTGGAGGACTGCGTTAAAGGTGCCAGCATCCGTGGTCCTTCTTCAAGAGTCGCGGTAACAAGCGTGTACGGGGTTAGCTCAGCAAACGAAGGATGAAAAGCATGATGACATTCGGTCCATGCATATACTGAGGCATTACCGCTGGCTTTGATCCATCGGTGCTCAAATGAATAGCAACTATCGCACATCGGACGCGGGTAGTGGCGTAGGGTCCCACAATTGGCGCACTCCTGAAGTAGTAATTCGCCGTTAGCTAGCCCGGTCCAATATGCCTCATTTTCGATTGATGAGTTAGGATTTATCATATAAAAAACTAGCGACTAAGTATGGCGATAGAACCATCGCCGAGGTCGCCGTAACCAGTCACTAAACCTACTGACGCATCTTCTATTTGTCGCTCTCCGCAAGTACGTCGCAGCTGACGAACTAATTCATTAATATGATTCATTCCAGCAATATGTGCTTCTGACAGGAGGCCACCATGAGTATTTATCGGAATTTTACCCTTAAGTCCAATTGCTCCACTTGTTACAAACTGACCTCCTTCTCCTTTTTCACAAAAGCCCATATCTTCTAATTGGCAGAGTACGATGTAAGTGAAACAGTCATAAATTTGAGCGACATTGATATCTGCGGGCGTAACATCTGCCATCCTGAAAGCAATCGGAGCGGCTTTCGCGATCCCTAGCGTAACAAAGTTTTCCCTTTGGGTGATGGTACTCGGAGAATCAGGGTGACCTTCTGCTACACCGAGTATACTAATAGGAGGTTGTTTTAGATCGTTTGCCCTATCTTTACTGCTAATCACTACAGCTGCCGCCCCTTTACTTTCTAGACAGCAGTCGTAGAGCCGCAAGGGGTCAGAAATCATTCTAGACGCCTGATGATCTTCCAAACTCATGGGTTTTCTCATTAGTGCTTTGTCGTTTAACATTGCGTTGTTTCGACAGGTTATGGCGATTTCAGCAAATTGTGCACTCGTGGTCCCAAAAATTTCCATGTGTCTCCGTGCCATAGGAGCATAAAACTGTGCAGGCGCGTTTGCCCCTAGCGGCATTTCAAATTCGCCAACTGTGTTCATTTGGGGCATTTCTGCAAGACGTGCGGTAATTTTTCCGTCGTTTGATTCAGTATACCCACGGGCCAAGCAGATAAGAACATTTTGAGCAACGCCAGAGGCGATAGCCATCGCCGCACTTTGTAAAGCCGCCACTGGACTTGCGCCACCCATGGGGGTCAAAGCTGAATATCTGACGTTTTTGAGACCGAAATTAGTTATCAGACTCTCTGCGGTTAACCCTTGAGAGGGATACGGAATCAAACCATCGATATCATCGGGCACTAAACCCGCGTCAGTTATCGCTTTGAGACATGCTTCCAGAGTGAGTGACAACGCGCTTCGGTCGGTCGCTTTGGAGTACACCGTCTCTCCTATACCAGTAATTGCCGCCTTATCTCTTAGCGATTTTCCCATCTTAGGATTTCGCTACTACTGGGATAAGTGCGCCATTTATAGCTCGAGCGTTGTCGGACGCAAGAAAGCACATGGTCTCGCTTAGATCGTCTGGCCTCACCCATTTACTAAAGTCTGCATCTGGCATGTCGGCGCGATTTACAGGAGTGTCGATAATACTTGGTAAAACCGCATTTATATTCACGTCTAAATCCCGCACTTCTAACGCAAGACTTTCGGTCATTCTCATTACTGATGCTTTGGCGGAAACGTAAGCCCCCATTTGCGACTGGCCACTCAGCGCGGAATATGCGCCTACATTTACTATCGCTCCTGCTTTACGATGCAGCATTCCAGGCAGCACAGCGCGTGTTACGTTTAGCATCGTCGTAAAGTTTATAGTTCGCATAGTATCCCAATCAGCATCGCTGGTATCAATTACAGAACTACCCATGAGAAATCCGCCGGCGATATTAAAAAGAGCATCAATCGAATTAAGAGATTCGATACATTTTTTTACCGACTCCTCATCTTTCAAATCCACACTATGACGATTTTTCGTTGTCTGGGTAAAATTAATATCTAACTCCGAGACTGTTGCTCCATGTGAGGTGGCAATTCGAGTGGCCGATTCCCCGAGCGCTCCAGCCGCACCCGTAATTACTATATGTTTCCCTTTTAACAACATTGTAGCCCCTATCCAATAATAAAAATAAACACTTAAATAAATCTCAGTTCATTGCGTCAGTGCAACATCTAGAGAACTCGGATTCTAACTAAAACTTGTCGACTTCAGTAATATACACTCCCTCGATAAATTCGTCGCGTTGACCTTTGGGCCTTTTGCCGGCCATAATCAAACTAAGAGTAACCGTGATGGTACAGGAGTAGAGATGCAGTTTGATGACGGGATTATCGCTGTAGTCAAAAAAGACTGCCCAACGTGCGTTTTAATTGAACCGGTGTTGAAGGATATTGAAGATAGAGGCTTGCCCATAACTATTTTCTTTCAAGACCAGTCAGATTTTTTATCGACCTCGAAAAACATCGATGATACAAGCCTAGAAGCTTCTTACTTTCTAAATATAGAAACCGTTCCTTCATTAATTAAAATTGAAAAAGGTGAGGAAGCTATACGAGTGGTTGGATGGGAACGCTCGGAATGGCAAGAGTTTTTTGGGGAACAGGAATTAGGCATGTCTCTACCAGATTGGAAACCTGGTTGCGGTTCTCTTTCCGTGGAAGAAGGAGTCCCCGAGCGTCTAGCAGTGGAGTTTGGGAGGGTGGATTTTTACTCTCGTAAAATTAAAATACCGTCTTTAGTGGATGAAGTCGAATACTGTTACGAGCAGGGGTGGACTGATGGCTTGCCTGTGATACCTCCTACCGAAGAACGCGTATTGAAAATGCTAAATGGTAGTCCACGCTTACCCAACGAACTTATGGGTAGCGTTCCGCCTCACTCGGTAAATTGTTCTGTCGTCAAAGTTGCGATAAATGCTGTGATGGCAGGGTGTAAACCGGAATATTTTCCCATCGTATTAGCGGCAGTCGAGGCCGCTTTAGATGATAGGTTTTGTCTTGGGGGCTTGTTGGCTACAACTTGGTTTTCTGGGCCGATGGTCGTTGTTAACGGACCTATTAGGGAAGCGGTAGACATGAATTGGTCTGGCAATTTACTTGGTCAAGGTAACCGTGCGAATGCGACAATCGGGCGGGCATTACAATTAGTTGTCCGCAATGTTGGAGGAGGGCATCCAAAAGGTACTGACCAGTCCACTTTTGGTACTCCCGTGAAGTATGGGTTGTGCTTTGCCGAAGACGAGAAGACACCTTGGACAACATTAGCGGAAGATCAAGGCATTGGGCGAGACAGATCTGCGGTAACAGTCTTTAGCGCTGATGGTCCGCTTGGCTGTGTCGATCAAAATTCCCGCGCGCCTGAGGGAGTAGTCAAATCATTGGCGGGCTCCTTAAGAAGTATTAATCACGTGGAAATGGCAAATGCATCAGATGCGGTGGTCCTTATTGGTCCTGAACATGGGCGTGTTTTTGATCTGGCTGGTTGGAGTAAAGCGGATGCAGTCTCAGCATTGTACGAGAATCTATTCATCGATGGTGCTGATTTAGGCATGACATCGGATGATGAGCTGGCCGATGATTTGATACGAAGTAAGAATAAAGTCCCTAAGTTCAGAGAAGAAGGATTGCGGTTGATAAGAGCTGGAGGCGATGCAGGATTATTTTCTGCAATTATTCCGGGTTGGTTAATGAAAGGTGAATTGGGTACAGATCCCGTGACAAAGGAGATATAGAATGAGTTCAATTGTATTAGATCCCACTGGGGAGCTAGAGCCGTCATTTCGACAGCCTCTTGCTAAACCGAATTCTTTAGAAGGGCTGACGCTAGGTCTTCTGGATATTTCAAAAGCTAAGGGTAACGTATTTTTAGATCGGCTTGAGATGCTTTTTTCTGAAAAAGGTGTGGCTGTCCGGCGTTATAAAAAGCCAACTTTTGCGAGGCCTGCGCCTACCGAGCTTTTACAGGAAATCTCGATAAATGTAGATGTCGTGATAGAAGGACTTGCTGACTGAGGTTCTTGTACGTCGTGCAGTTTGCAGGACATAAAAGAACTAGATAATAGGGGTATTCCAGGCGGATTTGTCGCCTCAGACGTTTTTGTAGACGCCGCGCACTCCCATAGTGAAGCGATAGGTTTCCACGCGAACAGTTTGTTTGTAGCACATCCGATACAAGACCGAACTGACCGCGAGTTAGTAGAGCTAGCAGATGAGGCATTTTCGTCCGCGGTAGAACTGATCTGCTCTCAGACGAACTAACTAAATATAGGGAAGGGTTTGAAGTTACCTTTTAGTATATCCATAGAATTCGATGAACGAAGCCAACTTTCTATTGCAGTTGCGTAGACTCGCCTAAAATCTGTTGTGTGGATCAAGTTGTCTGTCTCGTCTAGGGTACCTAAAATCGGAGGTTGTCCGTAGTGTCCCCCGATTACTGGTTTGCCAGCCAGGAACATGGTGTTAGCAGTCCCATGGTCAGTTCCTAGATTGGCATTTTCTCCTACGCGCCTGCCGAATTCAGAAAACACCATTAAAGTAACGTGTTCAGCCATACCAATACGCTCCATATCTTCCAGGAAGCCGTTAATCGCATCACCGGCGTACATTAGCAGTCGTTGATGTAAATCTTTCTGATGTACATGTGTGTCGAACGCGTTGTTTCTAAACGCTAAATAATAAATTTGCGTCTCAAAACCGGCAGCAATACATGCTGCAACTTTGTCGAGCTGCGAAGGCGCGATACCGTAGTCAACTGGAGTCTGATAGCTTGCGCAAGCTTCTCTTACTTTTCGCGAAGAGGATTTAGCACTAGCCGCGACCGAATTGAGAAAGGTGCGAGTCGTTTCAGTTTCAGGATTTCCCATCGGGCCGTTGGGTGGAATTGTCGTGACGCCATTAGGATTGATGCGGCGAAATAGGTCAGGATCGTCAAAGACGACAGGTGTGTGATAACGGCTGGTCACCGCTAGCGATTGCGATGTGTCAATGTTAATAATAAAGTTTTCTGGAGCATCCGGTGCTAGGAAGTCGGCTGTTTTTCCACACCACCCGTAGGCATCGCCGCTGTTTGGTGAGGCGGTATGCCAGTAGGCCATGGAAGTGAAATGAGAATAAGATGGTCGGTCGTAACCACAGCCATGGATTACCGCAACATTTCCTTTATCCCACTGCTGCTTAAGACCGGCTAAGCCCAAATTCATTCCCCACTCGTCATCTAGCTTTAAGATCTCGTTTGGGCGTAACCCTATATTAGGCCTGGCTCTATAATAGTCATCGTTTCGGTAAGGAATGACAGTATTTAGTCCATCATTGCCGCCAGACAATTCAAATACCACCAGAATACGAGGCTGGTTCGTCATCGCACTTAGTTTCGTTAAAGGATTCAGTCCTGCTGACAGGGTTGCAGCGACTCCCCCTTTGAGCAATTGTCTTCTTTTCATAGCGTGATCCTCTGTATCTTTTTAACCCAGCTGATATTCTGGAAGGCTCAATATCGCGTGTAAAAGGGTACGCAACGGCATTTCGAGCGAATTGGTATGCGGCAACAAATCTTCGTCTCCAACTTCCTTTAGAAGCAATTGTCCAAGCATTGCGTGGGTATGTTCGTCCAACGGGACCGAGATAAACCGACGCACAAGGTAATCGACCACTTGCTCTTTAGTATTCAATTTTTTGCTAATAATCATATTAGTGAGACTGATTTGAGGGAGATCTCTTTCTATCGGCAAGACACGCTCGATTGCCATCTGCCAGCCACGGTAACTGCCGAATCGAGTATTAAATTCCTCATTCCTGTCGGTTTGGTTCGATAGTGCTGCGACTTCTGAATAATCAGACGTGGGCTTAGTAGCTTCGGTTATCGATGCACCATCTCGGATTTTTTGGTGTACATTGATGATACGATATTGGATTTCACCTGGATACTTATCCCAGGGTATGAATTCAATATCGGGAAACATTAGATTGTAAGCAAAGTTTCCTCGCTGTATCAAAAGACTGGGCGTGATCCAAGCTTTCCCGTAGCTCCACCCTGCTACAGTAGGAGGGTGCATTAATCGCTGACCTAAACTACCAGTGACGTGGTTAAAGTCGGGCGCTCCCGGAAAGTTATCTAGTCCTAATTTTCTATATGTTGATACGACCAGCTCAGTAGGACTTTTGATCCGCGTACCAACAACCTTGGTAGAGTAGAAATTTTCAGATAGGAACAAAAGTTTGAGGAACGGTCTAATCTCATAGTTTAAATCTTGCAGTTTTTGACCAAGAGCCTTCCTTAGTTTTGGGTCAATATTCTCAGAAACGAAAAAGGCGTATATTTTTGAGGCGATGAATTCGGCGGACACTTGTTGTTCGAGAATTATTTCTATGACTTCTTCGCCGCTCAGATTGCCAGTACGTCCTAGAAAAGTTTTAGGACCGTAGTCATGTTGGTCGCGGTTTAGTACAAAGTCGAGGCCTTTATAATTCCATCCTGTAAAGGCTCTAGCAGCTTCCCTCACATCCTGCTCAGTGTAGTGTCCGACACCCATAGTGAAAAGCTCTACAATTTCTCGGGCAAAATTTTCGTTAGGCGACTCTTTGATATTCACGCCGGCATCGAGAAAAGCCAGCATTGCCGGGTCCTTTGCGACGGCGACCATCAATGCGCGAAAATTTCCAAGGCCCTCGGTTTGAAAAAGTTGCAGTTGCTTTAGCATTTTCCTGTAATCGCGAACTTTGTCTTCGTTAGTCGCGAAATGGCCGTGCCAAAAAAGAGCCATTTTCTCGGTCAAAGGCGTATCCGTGAATACCATTCGCTCGCCCCACCACTGAGCGACTCGGTCGGTTTCTAGTCTACTAGCGCGTAACCAGTAAAAAAATTTATTTACTATTGGCTGGAGGGGACGATTTCCGTTCGGTCTAACTTTGATGCCGAGTGCCTGCCCTGTTTCACTAGCAAGTTTTGTGGTCGCTGGTCGACTTGCTGGAAACGGTTCCAAGCCAGGATCGAAGATTTTTGAGTGTTCGAATTCAAACAGATGAGAATTAGTTCTCTTGGGATTCACTAACGCGTCGACTGCCTCTTCGGTAGAGACTTCAAGAAGCTTTTGGATTTGCGAAGGAGTACCGCCAAAACCCGCTCTCTCTAGCAGATGAGCAGCCTTTTGGTACGACCAATCAGATTCTTTAAGAGGTCTAAATTCCGCTGACAAGTTGTGGTCCAATTCGTAGGCACTGGCACCTGATCCAGCACTGAGTAGGATAAATAATATGAATTTATTTAGTAGTCTCATATAGTTATATCGAAATTTCATCTAGCGCTAGTTTCTATTTTCTAATGCTCAGGAGGTAAATCTACCTTGTATAATTCTGCGGCGTTGGACCACAAGATCTTTTCCTTTACCCCAGGGTCGCAGTCGCCTAGCCCCTTAGAAATCCTTGACTGTATCTCATCTCCAAATAAAGAAGTGGGGTGAGGAAAATCCGTTTCAAATAAGATGTTATCGACTCCTACTGCATCGATCAATTTTTTAGGTGCGACTTGCTCAAACCAATAACAGCCATAGACATTTTTCTTGAAGTATTCTGATGGCGGCATCGCGAGATCGGGACGTTGCTTTCTTACGCTATTACCTTCAAATTGATAATCCAATGCTTCGAGGACGAATGGTATCCAACCAATACCTGACTCAACGGAAACAAATTTAATACTAGGAAATTTGGCAAGCACACCTGACAGTAGCAGATCGGTCAGCTGGACTCCGTTCCTCATGAAAAATTCAACTGATAGCTCAGTAAACGCCGCCATTTTGCCGACAACTTCTGATTTTTCTCTTACTAGTCCACCTTCCATATTGCCTGAGCCAATATGAAAACTGATAGGTAAATCGCAATCACATGCTGCCCGCCACAAAGGATTCCAATGCGGGTCTCCTAAAAATGGTTGCCCATGAGATTGGGGATCTCCTGTAAAAAGGATTCCTTTGTGCCCTTTTTTGGCACACCGGTAGACTTCAGTTACCGATTGATCAATATCCCAGAATGGCAACGACGTGATGGGCAATAGTCTACGGGGGTCCGCTGCCGCCCACTCACTTTGCCAGTCATTATAAACTTGCACACATGTAAGCATAAGCTCCGGATCTTTCAGTTTGAGAAATGCTTGGTTACCAAACCCCCCAACATTAGGGTACATAACCATAGCCCAGATACCATATTGATCCATATATTTCAGACGTTCGTGAGCGTCCCACGCGCCCGGGTGCATATCGTCGTAGTCATTTGGAGGATTCATCATGTCTCCCACACCAGCGGTTGCATTAAAACCTAAACGAGCGATTGCCGTATCACCGATATACCACATTACTCTTCCTCGCTTGTTCTTGGCGACGTATGGCACTTTGTCTCGCATCCTTACAGGGACTCGTGAGGTCCAAAGATCTCCTCGCTCCGTGACATGAGTATCGACGTCAATAATGTGATATTGCGGCATAACTTTTTTCTCCCCGACTAGCTATTGCTTCTGTGCGAACCATAGTAGACTAACTCTGATACGCGATTTTTGCGAGCGAAAATCAATGTGTGGCTGGAGAAAAGGGGAGAACCAAAGTGCACGATTTATTGATTAAGAATGGCCTAGTTGTTGATGGTACCGGTAAACCGGGGTTTATGGCTGACGTTGCGGTAAATAATGGAAAGATTGTCTCTGTAGGAAAGATCTCAGAGAACGCGAAACAGGTTATAAACGCTGAAGGGCAAATCGTGTCTCCTGGGTTCGTTGATGGTCACACACACATGGATGCTCAGATTTTCTGGGACCCATTGGGACAGTGCTCTTGTTATCACGGCGTCACTACTGTGATGATGGGCAACTGTGGGTTCACTTTGGCGCCTTGCGCTGAGAAAGATGCTGACTTTGTTTTTAGAAATTTAGAAAGAGCAGAGGACTTGCCTCGTGACGCTATGCGAGAGGGAATTAAATGGCAGTGGGAGACTTTTAGGGAATACTTGGAAGTCATCGAAGCTCTACCGAAGGGAATAAATTACGGGACATATATCGGTCATTCAGCTCTTCGGACTTACGCAATGGGAGAACGAGCATTTTCTGAAGCTGCAACTGCTGATGACCTAAAGTGCATGCAGGAGGAAGTACAAGATGCAATACGAGCTGGCGCTATAGGATTTTCGACCTCTCGAACGATGAATCACCTTACAGCAGATGATAGACCTGTAGCGAGTCGAGTGGCAGATTGGTCAGAAGTATGTTCAATCGTAAATGCTATGGGAGACGCCGGGGGGGGTATTTTTGAACTTGCCAGTGAAGAACCTGGAAGAAACCCTCAACGGCGGCAGGATTATTTTGATCGTTTGAAGGCACTAGCCGTCGAGTCCCAGTGTCCGATTACCTATGGTATGCCTAGCATAAGAGTAGCTCCTGAACTATGGCCTGCTTTTTACGATCTTGGTAGTGAGGTAGAAGCTGCGGGAGGGAAGTTATTTGTTCAGGCTCACAGTCGCTCTATATCGACGATGTTGTCCTTCCTCTCTAAAACTCCTTTTGATGCTTGGGATGTTTGGCGTGATGTGCGCGCGAGACCTGTCGTCGAACAGAAAAAATTAATGCGGGATCCCGAGGTAAGGCAAAAATTGATAGAGGTCGCATCCAAACCTTATGATGGACCTAAAGCGGCAGGTGCCGAGGCAAGGCCTCCTGAATGGGACTGGGTTTATTTATTTAATGGAGTTGGAGATGAGCGTCCGATGTCCGAAGTGGCCAAGGAGCGGGGTGTGCATCCTGTAGAAGCCATGATAGATATTGCTTTGGAGCGCGATTTTGATGTTTTTTTCCGGCAACCACTGGCGAATGAAGATCAAGACTCTGTCTTAAAGATGATGAAGCATCCTCACAGTGTAGTAACCTTTTCGGACTCTGGAGCACACGTTGCACAAATTATGGATTCTTCTTTACAAACACATTTGCTAAGCCATTGGGTTCGTGAGAAAAATGCCTTCACTATAGAAGAAGCAGTCAAATTAATTACATCGGATACGGCGAATGCTTGGGGATTAACCGATAGAGGGCTGGTTAAGGAGGGACTTAATGCAGATCTACTAGTTTTTGACCCCGAGGTCATAGGTCCAAATATGCCAGAGCTAGTCAATGACTTGCCAGCTGGAGCGCAAAGATTGAAACAGACCTCAACAGGAATATCTCACACAATTGTTAATGGAACTGTCTTGCTAAATGAAGATAAGCCTACCGGCGCGTTGCCAGGGCGATTAGTTAAGGGTCAGGCAGCCTGTTCATAAGTTAAGGGTTTTCTTGGAAAGTTCGAACAGGTGGTTATAGATGGTTGGCACAGGCTTTATTCAATTCTTGATGCGCTTGATTGAAATATAACTAATAAAACCCGTGTCATAGGGCTGTGTCTCGCTGTGTTCCACAGTATAGCCAGAGACAATACTTTCTACGTAAGGGTTGTTCATGTACTTTTTAAT
>Ga0315330_10000044_pt1 | contig 56571 bp, 73 predicted proteins | sample M140m34915metaG_FD_203453 | JGI IMG/M metagenome (GOLD analysis project Ga0315330, IMG submission 203453) | Ammonia-oxidizing marine archaeal communities from Monterey Bay, California, United States - M1 40m 34915 | ecosystem: Environmental > Aquatic > Marine > Intertidal zone | place: USA...
TTAATCAAATAGACGGCGATCCTTTATTGAAATTAAAAGATAGAGAACTTGACATTAAAGCAAGAGAAGACCAAGCTCAGCAACAACAAGCAGAAGAGAAACTTAATCTTGAAAGATCTAAGATGCTACAAAACAGAGAACTAGCAGAAGAGAAAATGCAAGAAAATGATAAACACCAAAAACTAAGAGCTGCTGTATCTTTAGCCAAAGATGGTATTAAAGATATGAAAGCTAATATTTTAGAAAAGAGAAGTGACTAATGTCATCATATACAGATAGATTTGGAACAGGAGCTATGCCTACTTTCAACATAGGGCAAGGCCAAGGTAACACTTCTTGGAAGTATGGTGGAGATGAGTCTGCAGCTATAATGGAAGATCATTTAGCAGAACGAGCAGCTGATTATGCTGATCAAAAAGCTTTCTTTCAAGATACTACTATGCCAGCCCTTAAGGCTATGTTTAATCCTGATGAACCAGAAAAAGATCCTATGGATGCTTATCTTGACGAAGAGGCTGCAGCAATTGCAGCTGCAGAAGAAGAACAAGAAGGAATAGCTTTAGATCGCCATGCAGCAGCAGTCGAAGCAATGACCGATGACCATGCTTACAGAGAGTCTTGGCGGGACGGTCATTTGGGTGGAGCGGATGAGACTGGGGCAGTAGCAGGTGGAGGAAAACAAGCTGCAGGTTTGGCTGCTTTAGCTTTGGGGACGGGCAGTAAAGCAATTCCTGCTTTGGGTGCTTTGATTTTTGGTGGGTCAGCACTTCATGATAAGTATACAAAAATAGATCCTCATTTAAGAGAGAAGATAAAAGAAGCTGATCCAGAGGCTTTCACTTCTCATGAGAGAGAAGATGCCACATGGAAAGATAAGTTTTCAGACTACTGGATGAATCTAGGAGGTTTCCAGTATAATTTAGCAGACGGCGGTCGTGTAGGAATGAATACAGGTGGTTTATTGCCTTGGACACAAACCATGGACTCAGACTATGCTAATCAATATTACAACCAGTTTAATGATCCTGTTTATACAGCTACTCAAGGTGCAACAACACCTACTAACCCTACAACACCAGACCCTACTTTAGGATTTGCAGCTCCAATGACTCCCGCTGTGCCTCTTTCTGGAGGTCTTGCTCAACAAAGAGGTAGGGGACCAGAAGATAGAGGAACATTTGCAGAAAGATTTGGTACAGCAGAAGATCAAGGATATGGTTATTCTGGAACTCCTGGTGAAGGAGGTTCAGCTACATTTAATGATCCAGCTTATGGATCATCAGTATTAGGAACTGGAACAGGAGATACATATACTCCAGCCTCTGGAATAGGTTATGCAGATGATGAGTATGGAAGAGAAAGATATATAGGTATTGCTGATGATCTTGGATTAAATCTATACAATGCTGCTTATCCTGTTGCCGACGCACTTACTGATCCATCCAACCCGATTCCAGGAATTTGGGGTTGGTTAGCAAATAAAGTAACCGGTGGAACAAAAAAAGACGAAGAGGAAGAGGAAGCTGTTAATCTTGCGAATCAACAAATAAGCGATTTAAGAGACGAGAGAAGAAACTATGAGAAAGCTGAAGAAGATAGGTTAGCTAAGGAAGCAGAACAATCAAGACAAAAATTAGCAGAACTAGCAGCCGCAGCAGCCGCAGCTCAAGGAAATGATCCCAAACCCCCATCTGTTTCGTCTAGTCCCTCACCTGCTCCTGGAGGTAGCGGTAATGGTAATTATGGTCATCATGGTTTTGGTGGCCCAAGTGGACACGGTTCTGGAATGCAAGGTGGCCAACATGGTGCTAATAAATTTAGTCGTGATTCAACAGGTCGTAAAAACTGGTAATGGGTAAAAAAGAAGATAAAATATCTTTTGTAATGAAGGAGTTTAAAAAAGGTAAACTAAAATCTGGTAAATCTAATAAAAAAGTGGTAAATAAAAAGCAAGCTATCGCTATAGCAATTAGCGAGGCAAACAAAAAGAAAAAGAGGAGGACATCATGATCCAAGACTTAAGAAACACAATAGTAGACAAATGGAATGATATGTCTGTCAAATCAAAATTGATTGGCGGCGCTATCATCATCGTAATCGCTTTAATCATCATCCTATAATATGTTCCAATTATTATTAAAACCATTACTCGGTGTAGCCGGTGATATGGTTAAAGGTGTGATTGAAACTAAGAAGGCTAAGTCTGAAGCTAAGCTGACTGAGATCAAAGCTGCCACAGCATTAAAAGAACAACAAATAGCAGGTAAAGTATCTTGGGAAGCATCAGCAGTAGATCAAATGAAGGGGTCATGGAAGGACGAACTCAGTTTAGTAGTGCTGCTCGCCCCCGCCGTGCTCGTATTTATTCCTGGATGTCAAGAATATGTTAGGAGTGGTTTTGTTGCACTACAAGATCTCCCGTCGTATTACCAGAATTTATTATACATAGCAATTTCTAGTTCATTTGGCATGAAGGCGGGACAATCAGCCTTTAAAATGTTCAAAAAAAAATAACTGATTGACTTAATCTAACATTGGGGGAAAGTATGGGGGAAGATAAACCTCAGAACCCACTTGATGAGTTCTGGGACACATTAGGAGATAAAAAGAAAAAATATGTCAGAAGCTACGGATCTAACAAACGTAATATACAGACTAAGAAAAATCATGCAGCAACAGATGGACAGTCTAATTCAGACTCTCGCAAACGGCGGGGTTGACAGTATGGAAGAATACAAATATATAATAGGAAAGATCCACGGTACGGATCAAATAAATCAGGAACTCTCTAACCTGCTAGAACCAAAGGAGCCAAATAACGATGAACCAAACAACGTCACACGCATTAGAAGATAAATACGACGCAGAAGAAGACGCTAAAAAGATAGCACAACACGAAGCTACAGAAGAACCTTCCAAAACAAATTTAGAAAAATTACCCAACCCAACAGGTTGGCGTATTTTAGTCATGCCTTTTCAAGTCAAAGAAGAAACAGAAGGCGGAATTATTATTGCACAAGAAACTTTAGACAGAGCGCGGGCCGCGGTCCAAGTTGGCTATGTCTTGAAGATGGGTCCGCTTTGTTATGAGGATAAAGAAAAGTATACAACCGGTCCGTGGTGCGCGGAAAAGGATTGGGTGATCTTTGCAAGATATGCAGGATCGCGAATGGAGATTGATGGTGGCGAGATAAGAATGTTAAACGATGATGAAATCTTAGGTACGATAGAAGATCCTAAAGATTTGATTCACGCAATGTAATCATAGGAGGATTATAACTATGCTCGATGACAAAATCGATGTCGGTGAAGCCGACGAAATAGAAACGGAGATTGATTTAGATGCAGAACCTGCACCGGAACAATCTTTAGAGGAGGAAGTAAATGTTGAACAAACTACAGAAGACGATACTAAGTCCGAAGACACAACTGAGGAACCTGCTGAGCAGCCTGCTGTTCCAGAAGGCGAACAAAAAGCAGAACTTGATGAGTACTCAGAAGGCGTTCAAAAAAGAATAGCTAAACTAACTAGACGTATGCGAGAAGCAGAACGTCAAAAAGAAGAAGCTATTTCTTATGCACAACAAATTAATCAACAAGCTAATAGAGTTAGAACTAACTTTGATAATCTTGGTGGCAAATATGCAGAAGAACTAGAAGAAAAAGTTAAAGCTGGTATGGCCGCTGCTAAAGCAGAATTAACATCAGCGATAGCTGAAGGCAATGCTGATAGACAAGTTGAAGCTCAAAGAGTTATTGCTAAAATGACTATGGAGGAAACTAGACTTAATAATATTAAGCAGACTAGAGAAAAACAACCATCTCCTAGACAAGAACCACCACCACAAAACTATGCTCAAATGGCCCAAGAGATGCCTACGCAGAATCAAATATATGATGCTGCACAGCAAATTGACCCTAAAGCAGAAGATTGGTCATCTAAAAACAAGTGGTTTGGTACTGATAATGCAATGACTTACACCGCATTTGATATACATAGAAGACTTGTGGAGGAAGAAGGCTTTGATCCATCTAGTAATGAATATTATTCTGAAGTAGATAAGAGAATAAGACTTGAATTCCCACACAAATTTGATACAAATAGGGATACTGCAGCTGATGGTGGACAAGTTCCAACTCAGACTGTTGCTAGTGCCAAACGTCCGGCAGGAAAAGGACGCAGAAAAACCGTGAAGCTCACACCCTCACAGGTAGCAATTTCTAAAAGATTAGGTGTGCCACTCGAAGAGTATGCGAAACAATTAGCCGCGAAGGAGGTATAAGCATATGAATAAAAAAGATACAGCAAATAAAACTGTTAAAACTTCCCGCGTGAGTCAAACTAGGGCTAAACAAGAAAAGCCTAAAGTATGGACTCCTCCATCATCACTAGATGCACCACCTGCGCCAGACGGGTATAGACATAGATGGTTACGTGCCGAAAGTATGGGCTTTGATGATACAAAGAACATCTCAGGTAAAATAAGATCCGGATGGGAGTTAGTTAGATCTGACGAATATCCTGATAGTGACTATCCAGTTGTTACAGACGGCAAATACGCAGGAGTGATCGGGGTTGGTGGCCTTGTGCTGGCAAGGATAACCGAAGAGCTCGCAAAGTCGCGTGAAGAGTACTTCAAACAGAAGACTATGGATCGCAATGAGGCTTTAGAAAACGATGTCTTGAAGGAACAGCACCCAAGTATGCCGATCAATCAAGATCGACAGACTCGTGTAACTTTTGGTGGCTCAAATAAAGACTAATCTTTATTTTATCCATCGATTTAACTAACCCTTTAAGGAGGAAAACAATATGGCAAATTTAGATGCCCCTTTTGGTTTCAGCCCGGTTGGAAAAATCGGCGGCGGTACATCGCCCGCAATGAACAGTTACAGCTCGTTAGCAGCATATGGCACTGCTATCTTCCAAGGCGACCCGGTTAAGTGCGTTGAGGCAGGTGGCGACGTCCAACTCTTTGCAAAAGGAGATGGTGGCACTGCAGCAACTAACTGTATTGGTGTTTTTTGGGGTTGTAACTACGACGATTCAAACGGCAAACCAACATTTACTAACCAAAAAGCCGCTAGTTTAGCGACGACTTGTTTTGTTTATGACAATCCATACCAAGTATTCGAAATACAAGGTGATGCAGCTTCTGCTGTAACGGATAGAAGTAAACTTGGCGATATCGCTTCAACTGCCGGCTCAACAACAACTGGTGTTTCAAAGACAGAAGCAGACTCAGCAAACTGGGGAACTGGTGCTAACATTAAAGTTGTAGGCTTTTCAACAAAAGAAGGTCGCAACGATGTAGGCTCAGCTAACTTAGTGTATGAGGTTCTGATCAATGAACACAAGTACAAATAATAGCAGGAGGACATAACTATGGCTATATCAAGACAACAACTAGCAAAAGAGCTAGAGCCTGGTCTGAATGCATTATTTGGACTAGAGTACAAAAACTACGAAAATCAGCATAAAGAGATTTTCGACACAGAAAACAGTGACAGAGCTTTTGAAGAAGAAGTAATGTTATCTGGTTTCGACAAAGCAGCCGTTAAGTCAGAAGGCGCTGCTGTGACTTATGACCAAGCACAGGAAACTTACACTGCAAGATACCAACATGAGACAATTGCTCTCGCTTTCTCACTAACTGAGGAAAATGTTGAAGATAACTTGTATGATAAGATTTCTACGCGTTATACTAAGGCACTAGCACGTTCTATGGCTCAAACAAAGCAAACTAAAGCAGCAAACATTCTAAACAATGCTTTCGCTGCTGCGTCAGTTGGTGGTGACAACGAATCTTTAATCGGAAACGCTCACCCTACTATCGCAGGGAACCTTAGCAACAGACCGTCTACTCTGTCTGACTTGTCTGAGACTTCTCTTGAGCAAGCTATGATTGACATTGGCAATTTCAAAGACGAAAGAGGTCTTAAGATTGCTGCTAGAGGTATGAAATTAATTATACCTGCTGACGGTCAATTTACTGCTGAGAGGATTACAAAATCCGCTCAACGTGTTGGAACAGCTGATAATGACATCAACGCTCTTAAATCTATGGGGATGATTCCTCAAGGTTATGTAGTTAATAACTACATCAATGATGGAGAGCAGTGGTTCATTAAGACTGATGTTCCTAATGGATTGAAGCACATGGTCCGTGCGCCGATTAAAACGGCTATGGAAGGTGACTTCGAGACAGGTAACATGAGATACAAAGCTAGAGAAAGATACAGCTTCGGCTGGTCTGACTGGCGTGGTATCTACGGTTCTGACGGTACTGCTTAATAAGTAGAACTGTTAGGTCTAACCTAATTAGAGGGGCGCTTCGGCGCCCCTTTTTATTTGCATAATATAGTTAAAAAGCATATACTCGCTTAACTGCGATAACAAACTAATGTAGACGCGCGCAGGCGACGGCCTAGAGACTACATTAAACATAACTAGGAGGATTAAATCATGGCAACAACAACATTTAGAGGACCTGTTTTAGTTGGTAAGAAAAACGAAGCTGGTGTAACTGGATACAATATCGAAGCAAAAGAATCTAATTACACTGTCGTAGCATCTACTGACTCAGGAAAAACACTCACATCTAAGACTGATGGTGTAGTTTTCACTCTACCAGCTATTGCGGTAGGAAACGTATTTACATTTGTAAATACTGGTGAAGACGGACATAACACTTTTACTATTAGCCCTGCGGCTGCTGATGGTATTTTGTACGTAGGAGGTTTAGTTGATGACAAAGACCTTATTAATACAAAAGCAACATCAAAAGTTGGGGACTATGTAAAAATAGCAGCTTTAAACTCTACTGCCCATTGGACAGTAGTTGAAGCTCAAGGTGTTTGGGCTAAAGAATCGTAAGATTAATTAACAGTGGGGCTTCGGCCCCACTAATTTAGGAGGAAAATATTATGGGTGGTAGTTCTTTTACATCAGATCAAAAGACCGCACATGTAACTAGTGACGACACAATGGTCACTACTTCTTGTAGAGTAACTTCTATTCAAGCAAAAGGTAATAATGCTAACTGTGCTGTTGTATTGTATGACAATGCCTCAGCTGCATCAGGTACTGCACATACTTTCTTGTTTGGAGAAGAAGGGTTACAAATTTATATACCAGGAAGCGGTATTAGGTTTAAAAACGGCGTGTATTGTGATTTAACAACTACAGGTGGCGTAACTATTACGTACAATTAGGAGGTAGTTTATGGCAACGTCCGGAACAACTACATTCGAAAGTGGTTTTGCAATTGATGATATTATACAGGAAGCCTATGATCGTATAGGTATTCATGCTGTAGGCGGTTATCAATTAAAGACAGCAAGACGTTCATTAAATATAATGTTCCAAGAATGGGCTAATCGTGGCTTACATTATTGGGAAATGGGCAACACCAGTATTGATCTTGTTGAAGGTCAAGCAGAATATATTTTTTATAGAGCAGTAGGAGACGGCACAAGTGTTACAACTGTTCCTACTAATGGTATTTATGGTGTCGATGATATTTTAGAAGCTACATACAGAACAAATTATAACACTACTTCTCAAAACGATTCTGCTCTTACTAAGATAAATAGATCAACTTATTCTGGACTCTCTAATAAATTAACTAAATCTACACCAACACAATATTATGTACAAAGATTTATAGACAGAACTGTAATGACGCTTTACCCGACTCCAGATGCTACAGCGGCTGGTAATTATGTGGGTGCTTACTATGTAAAAAGAATTCAAGATGTAGGTGGATATACTAATACTTCAGATGCCCCTTATAGATTTATACCTTGTATGGTTTCAGGATTAGCTTTTTATCTTTCCCAAAAAGAAAAGCCTGAGTTAGTTCAACAAATGAAATTATTGTATGAAGATGAATTAAACAGAGCTCTTGTAGAGGATGGTTCTTCTACGAGCACTTATATAACCCCACAGGCTTATTATCCAAATGTCTAATTTTTCTACAGGTAAATATGCAAAAGCTATCTCGGATAGAAGTGGCATGCAGTTTCCATATAGAGAAATGGTTAGAGAGTGGAATGGAGCGTGGGTGCATAAAAGTGAATACGAACCAAAACATCCACAATTAGTTCCAAGAATATTTAAAGGCGATGCACAAGGATTACAACATGCAAGACCTGCAAGAGTAGAGCCCCCTGTTGCACACCTCTTGACTGAAGATGCTATGCAGGCAGGAGTTACTGATAGTATTGTAGTTAATGTTAATGATCCAGGTCACGGTTATAGTACCGGGGACCGTCTTAAGTTTACAGGGTGTGAATCCCACTTCCCTGACTACCCACAAGTTTCTCATATTCAAGATCACGATATTAATGCTTCGGCCGGTCACATACTTACTAAAATAGATAGTGACAATTATTCTTTCAGTCCTAATGATATTATAGAAGAATGGTTAGAAACAAATTGCAATCCAGGAACTACAACTGTTTATGTTGATATGGATGGGGTGCTTACAGAATATTACCACAGAGTAGCTGAATGGGTAAACGTAAGCTCAGGAAGACCTTTTGATGGTGATTGGTATGATATGACACCTGCAGATGAAGTATCAGCAATAGCTACAGCTCCAAGTGATTGGTTCGAAGATTTAGATAAAAGAGCTGAAGCAAATGCTTTAATAGATTTAGTAATGGCAAAAAATAATACTTGGGATGTTTTATCTAGTGGGCCAACCTATAATGCACAAAAGACAGCTTGGATAACCGCTGAGTTTGGTACTCCTGGTTCTGGTAGTGGAAGAGCTCCCGCTACTGTTAATTATGCTACAGGGTTTAATAAAGGTCCTTATGGAGGAGCAAATAAAATGTTAATTGATGATAGAACTTCTTATATAGATCAGTTTGAAGCTGCTGGGGGCAAAGGCTTTAAATATTTTGAAAGTGGTGGTATAAGAAAGTTTGGAGGAGGCAACATGTCCGTAGGACCGCTTACAGTATTACCATGACAACATTCACTGAATTAAGAACACAGATTAGAGATTATACAGAAACAGATAGTGCTGTTCTGACAGATGCTATTGTTGATGATTTTATAGAACATGCGGAACTTAGAATATTTAAAGATGTAGACTTAGATTGTTATAAAGATGTCATGAATGGGGCAACTGCAGCTAATAACAGATGGGTTCCTTTACCGGGACAGACAGCCGCAGCTACTACACCTAAATTAACTGATTATGCAACTATTAGATACGTCACTATTTATTTAGACTCAGGTACTAAAGTTAGACATAAATTAATCAGGGTAGACTCTGATTTTATGAATGAGTATTATGATACACCAGAAACTGGCTCTTCTAGTATGCCAAAATACTATGCACAATGGGATGAAGGCACATTGGTACTTGCACCAACTCCAAATGCAATATATAAATTTGAGGTAGGATTTACAAAATTACCTACAGGGTTATCAGGAAGTAATACTGAGACCTGGGTAAGTGTAAATGCACCTAGAGTACTTTTGTACGCTAGTTTATGTGAAGCTTATAAGTTCTTAAAAGCTCCACAAGACCAACAAGTGTTTGAACAGTCTTATAGAGAGTCTGTTACAGCGCTTGCACAAGAACAAATGGGTAAAAAACGTAGAGATGAGTACAGGGATGGAGCAATTAGAATTCCAATTCCTAGTGCGAATCCATAATTAGGAGAATACTATGGCAATATCACAAGCAGTTGCAAATGTTTTTAAAATGAACTTGCTAAAAGGAAATCATAACTTTAATACAGGTATGACGTACAAAATAGCTTTATATACTTCTTCTGCTACTATGGGAGCTACTACTACACATTATGTCACAACAAATGAAATAGCTAATACTTCAGGATCTGCTTACTCTGCAGGGGGAAAACAATTACAAAACCCTACGGTAACAGGTGGATCAGGTGTTACGCCAGCTTATGTTGACTTTGATGACATTTCTTGGACAAGTGCTTCATTCACAGCGAATGGTGCTTTAATTTATCGTTCAGATAATAACTTGTCTAATACTGATGCAGTATGTGTTTTAGCTTTTGGCGGAGATTTCACAGCAAGTAACGGAACATTTACAATTCAATTCCCAACAGCGGGTGGTGGATCAGAGATACTTCGGTTAGGTTAGGAGTTTTAAATGGCTTTCGTAATTAACGATAGAGTCAAAGAAACCTCTTCCACAGCTGGTACAGGTACTTTTGATCTAGCAGGAGCGACAACAGGTTTTGAGACGTTTGTTACAGGTGTTGGTAATTCCAACACTACTTATTATTGTATTGTACTTCCAGGCAGTACAGAATTTGAAGTTGGCATAGGAACAGTAACAGATGCTACTCCTGATACGCTTACTCGTTCTACAATTATTTCAAGTTCTAATAGTGATAGCACCGTTAATTTTAGCGCAGGTACTAAAGATGTATTCTGTGCTCTACCAGCTTCTAAGGCTATTGTAATAAATGATAGCGGAAGTGTTACAACACCTTCTTTAAATATAACTGGAGCCATAACAATTTCTGGTAATGTAGATGGACGCGACGTTGCTTCCGACGGTTCAAAGCTAGATAATATTGAAGCATCAGCAGATGTAACAGATGCAACTAATGTAGGAGCAGCTATAACTGGATTTCCAACAGGGACTGATGCTGTTGGCTCTGATTTAGTTCCTTATTATGATGTTGATGCAGGCGCTTGGGAAAAAGGAACCATAACTAATGTTTCTTTACAAGGGCCAGCGGGACCTACGGGACCAGACGGACCTACTGGACCTACGGGACCAGACGGACCTCCGGGGCCAACAGGGCCAAACGGACCAACGGGACCTACTGGACCAACGGGACCTACTGGACCTACTGGACCAAACGGACCTCCGGGGCCAACAGGACCAACAGGTACTTTTAACTCAGGAGGCAATATTGCCGCGGGGACCATTACTGCGACGGGCAACATCACAGCGTATTATTCCGATCCACGTCTAAAAGATTTTGAAGGTAAGATTGAATCTGCTTTAGAGAAGCTAAATAAGATTAGTGGTTACTATTATAAAGAAAATAAATTAGCTAAGTCTTTTGGATTTGATAATGAAAGATTACAAGTTGGTATTAATGCTGATGAGATAGATGAAGTTCTTCCAGAAGCTGTAACAGAAGCACCTTTCAATTCTGAGTATAAATCAGTTTGGTATGATAGAATTATACCTTTATTAATCGAAGCCATTAAAGAGCTCGATAAAAAAGAATGTAAGTGTAAATGCAAAAAGGATAACTAATGACAATAGCAGCTGCCTCTTTTGCAGAGATCCCATTTGCATCACAGAATATTGTCGCTGTATCGGTTACTTGTCCTCCCTTAACTTTAACTGCAGGATCTCCGAGTGAGATAGTTGGAGACTCTAATTTTCCTCATCCAATAGGTCTTGGTATGACCGTAAGCTTGGGTCAAGAAATAGGAACTGTTTTACCAGTAAATCTTGATCAACAGATAACAGCAAGTTTAACTTTTGTAGCTAATGATAGTTTACACATAAATTCTACAGATCTTTTAACAGGCCTTTCACTGACAAATACTCTTGGCTCAGTAACAATAGATGCCCAACAAGTTCAAGATGTCACTGGTTTCTTATTAAGTGCTACTCCTGGATCAGTCACAGTTACTGGTACCTCTTTACAACTACCGACAGGTGTTTCTGCGACTTTAACTCCAGCAACCATAACTCCACAAGGTAACGCTTTACCTGCAATAACAGGCTTATCTGGAACCTTTGTTCTTGGTTCGCCTACTATACATATTAATCAAACTATTATTCCAACCGGTATTGAAATAACTCTCGAAGCTCTTCCAGGCTCTGTCTTTACTGGTTGGCACGATGTTACCACTCCTACCAGCCCTTCTTGGGTAAATATTGACTCAGGTTCAGGCTCGACATGGAGTAATATAAATGCTACAACTAGTGGAACATGGACAAACGTTGATAGTTCAGGTAATAGTAGTACCTGGAGTAACGTAACAGTACCAACAGACAGTAATTGGACGGAGCACTAAAATGGCATCAACATATTCAACACGATTAAAATTAGAGCTTATCGGTGATGGTGAGCAATCTAACTCATGGGGTACCACAACCAATAATACACTCTCAAGAAGTCTAGAAGAAGCAATCACAGGGGTTCTTTCTATAGATTTAAACGGAGAATCATCTCCAAAGACTTTAACCTCGGGCGACGGTCCAGTTGCCTCTGCTTCTAACCAAGCGCGATCCGCGGCAATTAGATTCCATAACTTTACAGCAGCTTTTCGTATTAACGTACCAAATGTTCAAAAACTATATTACATTATTAATGACGGTACAGGCGCAGGGACTATTACGATGGATGTTGGCGGAACGGGGTCCGCGGCTAACCAACAAATTATATCACCTGGCCAGAAAATGTTTTTGGCAACTGATGGTACTACTTGGTATCCATTAGAAACTTCATCTTCAACTTGGAGAACTATAACTGCGGCAACAGATAATGTTTACGCTGGAGAGAAACTATTTGTAAATACTGTTTCTAATACTGTGAATTTAACTTTACCAACAACTCCACCAGCAGGATCCGAAATAAGATTTTTAGATTTAAAAGATAATTTTGACACAAACGCATTAACAATTACACCGGGTGGTTCTGATAAAGTTTTTGGTGCAGCTGCCCCAGGAACAGTTTCAACTGAGGGTGCAGCATTCTCATTGGTATACACAGGAGCTACAGACGGTTGGAAATTAACGGAGAAATAAAATGGCAACATATGAATCTAAAAGATATGCAACCATTCCAATTGCAGCTACTCAATTAGCTGATGGTTCCGTAACTGACGCAGAATTTCAATATATAAATACTTTAGCTTCAAACGCACAAACTCAAATAACAGCTAGAGCTGCTTTAGCTGGAGCTACATTTACAGGGGGAGTTAGAATTAATGATTCTCAAAATTTAAATATAGGTAGTGCAACTGATTTAGTAATTTCACACGACACTAATAATTCTAAAATTAATAATACAACTGGTGAACTTCGTATTGGTGGAGACACCATAAAATTAATGAACCAAGCAGAAGATGAAACACATCTTAGTGCTACAGCAGACGGAGCTGTATCACTTATGCATAATAACGTTACTAAAGTTGCCACGAGTGCGACGGGAGCTACCGTTACCGGAACGTTAGCAGCTACAGCTGTTACTGGTGATGGGTCTGGTTTAACAGGTATATCAAGTGTTGGAGGAGCAACAGGTGTAGATTTTAATGATGCTGTCAAAGTAAGATTTGGGGACAGTAATGAAATGGAACTTTATCATTCTGCTTCAACAGACTCTTTTGTAGCAACCTCAGGAAATCTTTATGTTGATGCCGCACTTGATATTACACTAGACGCAGACGGTGATAATATTTATTTAAAAGCAGGCTCTTCAGGGTTGTTTGGCGCGTTACGAAGAACTGGATCAGATTTATTTATTCAATCAGGTTCAACAACTGCCCTTACTTTTGCTGGAGCAAACGCAACTTTTTCTGGAACCATAAGTGGACAAGCATCTGCTACTGGATTCACAGTAGCAACTTTACCTGAAAGTGATCCTGGAGTTGCAGGAAGACTTTACTTACTGAACTATGCTACAGGGAAAACTTTAATGTTGAGTGAGGGATAATTATGGCAACTTATGAATCAAAAAAATATGCACACTCAGGAGCAGGATTAACAGGAATAGCCGCTACGGCTGTTGCTGATGGATCAGTTACTGATGCTGAATATCAATATATAAATACACTATCTTCAAACGCACAAACTCAGATTACTGCTAACTTACCAAAAGCTGGTGGAACAATGACAGGGTCTGTTGTATTCCCTGATGATACTGGGCCAGCTCCAGCTAGAATACAAATGGGTGCTGGAACAGACATGAAACTTTATTCTAATGGCACGAATGGTCTAATTTCAGTTTTAAATGGTTTTTATGTGTACAATAATGATATATCAGAAGCTTTACTGGCTGCTGTTCCTGATGGAGCTGTTACTTTGTATCATAATGGTGTAGCTAAACTTGCTACGGAAGCGAACGGTACTCAAATCACAGGGGGTCTTGGAGTAAATACAGCTAGTAGTTCAACCGCTGGAGAGATAAGAGCTACTAATGAAATTACAGCTTATTATTCTTCTGATGAAAGATTAAAAGAAAATATTTCAACAATTGAAAACGCACTTGATAAAGTTAATGCTATTCGTGGAGTTGAGTTTGATTGGAAAGCTGATCACATTAAAAAACGCGGTGGGGAAGATGGCTATTTTGTAAGAAAACACGATGTAGGAATTGTTGCCCAGGACGTTGCTAAAGTTTGTCCTGAAGTTGTTGCTGAAAGAGAAGACGGCACACTTGGTGTGAAGTATGAAAAATTAATTGGACTGCTTGTGCAAGCAATTAATGAGCTGTCCGCCAAGGTGAAAAAATGACAGTTACAGCATCCGGCGCAATAACATTTTCAGACATAATGAATGAGTTTAATCCTGGTGGTGGCCAGTCTAATATTAAACTTGGTGATTATATCTCTAGATATCCAGATAAATATGGGAGTGACCCTGTCAGTCTGACTGTTTTTGTGGCTTGGGATGGATATAGATTTACAATTGATGGCCTTGCCCCAACAGGTGCTAGTTATTGGACATATCATGGTAAACTGAGAATATTTTTTGCTTTAAATAACACCTGTACACTTCCTTTTTATATTGCTACTTCTAACAATACTACTGGCTCTGACTTATGTTCAGGAGTTTCTAATAATGGTGCGGTTTATAATGCAAGTTCAAATTATCACTTAGGTTCATATACTTTTGTAATAGTAGAACTAGAAACTGCTGCTGGAGGAACAAGTGAATGGCCTGACGTAACTAAATCAGTTTATATAAATACTAATCAAACAATGCTAACTGGTTCAGGTGGATCTACTGTTACTATAAAGTTGTTGTCGCTGCCCGATACAAACCGTTTAGTTACTTGGAATAGACCTTATGTTGATTTTGCTTTTCCTTCTGCATTAAATGGAGGAAGTGAGGATTCTATTGCTTTAAATGGAAACGCTTCTTACACCACTACTACTAATCAGATAGGTTTCCTAAAAAATGGCGATTCTATGACTGTAAATTATACGCTGGCTGCTTTGCCGGACGCACGAAGCACAGGAACATCACTGAATGTCTATGGTCCTTATATGAATCCGGTTACTTACTCAGGAACTGGTTTGGCTCAGGGCTGGAGTGCAGGTAGCGCTGGCTGGCTTTTCTGGGATACTTATGGTGGATCAGGGACTAATTATATTAACGGGTCTGGGGCCCACTCAAATAATGCTACAGGAGTTGCAAACTGTGTTAGAGCCGGCCCAGCTAATCCAACGAACGCTGGCGGAACAGTTACTACTAGTGGATGGACTACTTCTTGGGGAGGTAGCGGAGGAACTTTATCTTTATCTTTAACTAATAATACTGGAACTGATTATGTGTTGTCTGGTTATTATAATGGTGTTGTCACGGTTAATTTTGGAACTTACAATTTTCAGTACCTGGATAACAGCAGTAATACTCAGTATACATCTAGCAGAAATCCTCATTGGGGAAGTAACCCAATAGGAGATCACTATGGTCAAAACTTTTATCCATATCTTCGCTTTGCTAAAAAAAATAATACTAATGGATCATCTGGGGATACAAACATACTCATGTATTGCGGGGGTAGTTATAATAGGTCTCAGGTCATATCAATGATTAAAACATATTTTAACACAGCAGGAGGACCGGGTATAAGTACATCCTATCCAGGTTCTCAAACAGGGGCAAATACCAAAACAACTTGGTATAGCTTTGATGCATACGAACCTACTACGGGAACTCTAAGAATCAGATGGGCCAGCGGCGTTGGGGGAACTTTCGAAGCAGGCTCTAATGCTGAATATACTAACTTCGATGTTACTCCTAGTTGGCCTGCTGCTTTAGGGTCGGTTTCAGCAACGCCGACGGTAACTTATTCAACTGGAACATACGATCTTTCAGATAATGGCGCTGTGCGGAACAGAAAGTCGAATATAGAATTATCTGATTATTATGGTACAAGGAATTTAGGGACGGATGGTGGATAATGAGTAAAAGAGATAAAGATTGGTTTGGAAGTGAAGACCATATTAAAGAGATGCAGCTAGATTTTGTGTTATTAAAAGACAGTGCCCCTACTTTGGCAACAGCGGAAGAATTAGAGGAGAAAAAAGATGCTTAGTAAAGTAAACATACAACCGGGAATAGATAAGCAGACTACTACTTATGGAGCAGAGGGTCGTTGGATTGATTCTAAGAATGTTAGATTTAGAACAGGGCTTCCAGAGAAAATAGGTGGTTGGTCTAAATTATTTTCAAGTAGAGTTATAGGCGTAGTTCGTGCAATGAAAGCATGGTACTCTACGGGTGGTGTTAGGTTTTTAGCTATAGGAACAGATAGAAAACTTTATGTTTTTTCAGAGGGTAGTTGCAATGATATTACACCACTTAGATCTACTGCTACTCTAAATGGACCTTTTACCTCAACTGGAAATACAATCGTGACTGTTGCGCATACTTCTCACGGAGCAACAGAGGGAGACTTTGTAACTTTTTCAGGGGCAGCAACTGTTGGCGGTCAAGATTTAAACAATGAATATCAAGTTACAACTGTAAATGATGCTAACTCTTATACTATTACACACAGCGCAAATGTATCAGCTGCTAGTGGAGCAGGAGGAGGTAGTGTTGCAACTAAATATCAATTAAATATAGGATCAGCTACAAGTAGCTACAGTTTTGGATTTGGTACTGGTGCGTGGAACGCGGGCACTTGGAATACACCTCGTACTTCTTCATCAATTTTCCTTGAAGCAACTTATTGGGTCTTTGATACTTATGGTGAAGATTTAATCGCAATGAGAAATAATGGCGGTATTTATAAATGGGATCTATCGGGCGGAGTGGCTACCCCAGCTGCGGTTGTAGCGAATGCACCTACAGCTAATCGTTTTTTAATTATTTCTTCGGACCAACACATGCTTACTTTTGGTACAGAATTAACAATAGCAACACCAGGTTCACAAGATAATATGTTAGTAAGATGGTCTAACCAAGATCAAATAGATAACTGGGCGTTATCAACTCTTGGAGAAACTAGTGCGGGTTATGATAAAGTTCAAGATGGATCTAAAATTGTAGCAGCGTGTCGTTCTCGTGGTGGTATTTTAGTTTGGACAGACACAGCTCTTAATACTTTAACCTCAATTGGAGGTGACTACGTTTTCCAATTAAGTCAAGTAGGTTCTTCTTGTGGTGCTATTTCTGCATTTTGTTTTGCAGAGGTTAATGGTGTAACTTATTGGATGTCACAAACTGCTTTCTATATGTTTGATGGTTCTGTTAAAAAATTAGATTGTTCAGTTCAAGATTTTGTTTTTGGTAATGTTAGTCCATCAGCACAAGTACAAACATATTGTGGTCTTAATGTAGACTTTAACGAGGTTACTTGGTTTTATCCGAGTGAAGGTTCTGACTACTTAGACAAAAGTGTTACATATAATTATTTAGAAAAAGTTTGGCATACGAATGCTGGTTTTGCTAGAACAGCGTGGACAGATAGAGGTGTTTTTGCAAATCCTTATGCTGCTGATTATTCTACTTCTCTTCTCGGTACTAATGAAACTGTTCTAGGGTTAACTGCGGGTAGCTCATATATTTTTGTTCATGAGGACGGAGTGAATGCTGACGGAGCTGCTATGGATACTTACATTACTTCTGGAGATATTGATATTGAGGATGGAGAGCAAGTTTATCATGTAAGTAGAGTTATTCCTGACTTTAAAGTATTAGCGGGTGATGCAGACGTAACTACTACCTTTGCTAATTATCCTGCTTCTACAAACACAAGAACTTTTGCATCTACTATTAGTTCATCATCTAAGTTTTTCTCAGTCAGAGGAAGAGGTAGACAAGCTAACATTAAGATAGCTAGTAATGCCGCTGATGCAGACTGGAGATTTGGAACAATTCGATATGATCTTAAACCGGACGGAATGAGATAATGGCTAAAATTAGAGTCGTACGACTCCCTTTACCTTCTGATGAATTTAAAAGAGAACAGCAAGATGTCTTGATTAGAGAGTTAGAAAGTATTATAGGTCAATTAAACTTTTCTTATCAAAATGATTTGAGAGAACAATCATCAGCTAGGAGCTGGTTCGGAATATAATGGCAGACCAGTATTTAAATAAAAGTGTGGACTTAACAACGAATGGAGAGACAGTTATATACACTGTTCCTACTGCTCAGATAGCTAGTCCTCCTCAACCTCCTACAACAGCATTAATTAAGTCTTTATTAATATCTAATGATTCTGGAGGAGCTGTTACAATAGACCTTGTAATATCAGATCATAGTTTAGGTCCTGCAAATATCCCTTTATTTAAAGCTAAATCAATAGCTTCTAACACTACGACCGAGCTTCTAACTCAACCTTTAATACTTGAGGGTGGTGATATATTGAAAGCGACAGCGGCTAGTGCTAACGCATTACACGTTATTTGTTCATTAATGGAGATTACATAATGGTTAAAATACAAGAATCTAAGGTTTTAGGAGCAACAATGGTTGAAGGTAAAGAGATTCCTATAATTCAACCAGAAGTACATCATAGAATTTATTGCAAAAATTGTGATAATGAGGTAGATTCAGATGAACAAGCGACCGGTAACTGTTCGAATTGCGGTGAAGCGTGGAGCGAACACAAGGTCAAAGATATACAGGTTAAAGTCGTTCAATTACCAATAGGTTCTGGTAGCGGCGAATAAACAAGACTAACCATCTTGCGGTGAAATATGTTTGAGATTTTTGACATCATCGAATTCTATAAATTCGAATACCCATTATGGTTTGATAGAAGTCTTAAAGAAATTTTTTATCATATTTATCCCTCTATTGTTTTAGAACAATATAAACTCCACGTTGACGATGATGGACTTTATGGGTTCCGAAACTGGGCTTTCTTAAGTGAGGAAGCTGAAAAAAAATATTTGGAAACTAGGGAACTAGAGTTTGATGATTGGAACAGTGGAGATAGGGTATGGGTCATTGATACAATCTTTAAAAGGAAACATAACGAAGCTATGACATTTTATAAAACATTCTTCACACATTTATTAGGAGTAGGAAAACCAGTTCAATGGTTAAGATTAGCTCCAAACGGATTAATAAGAAATCACATGAAAATTACAACTAAGGAATACATGATATAATGGGATCGATTGGAAAGAGTCTTAAAAAAGTCGTAAAGAAAGTGATGCGACCAAAGGTATTAATACCTCTCGCTTTAATGGCAGCTACTGGTGGACTTAGTGGTATAGGTGGCGCAATGGGGGGAGCTAAAGCAGGATTGCTTGGAAAAGCTGCTGTGGCTGGAACCACTCTTCCTGGAACAGCTGGAGGATTTTCTGCAGCAACCTCTGGCCTTCTTGGCACAGGAGGTAAACTTGCATTAGGAAAAGGAACTTTAGCAAAAGGAATAATGTCTGGCTTAGCAAATCCTTTATCAAAAAAAGGTCTTGCGACTTACGGTGGCTTAGCTGCTCTTGGTATGGGAATGCTAGGAGATAAACCTGAAAAAGCAGAAGATCCAATTGATAGAAAAGCTCTTAATCAAGCAAACTATAATATGATGAGAATGTATGGTCAGAATGCTGGTTATACAAATGAAGATATAAACACAATTTATGGACCTTTAGGAGAGATGATGGGCGGAGGTCACACAGAAGTACCAGCTGATCCTAGCCAACGTAGAAGAATACAATTCCCAGGAACTAATTATCCAATTTACACAACACAAGGCGCAGCTAATGGTGGTCGTATAGGTTATGCAGATGGACCAGGACCAGCAGGAGTTCAACCATTAACAGAGGAAGAATGGCAAGCTCTTGATCCAAATGCTGAAGCACCAGCTCCAGGTTCTTATCTTGGAGACCCAGAATTTTCAAAAAGAACTCAAGCAGCGAATGAAGCGGCTATGGCAGAGATGATGAGACTAATTAGTGGTGCAGAGATGGGAGAAGGTGTTGATCTTGAGAGATTATTAAAGGGAAAAGCAAACGGTGGTCGTATAGGATTATCTGGTGGCGGAATGCCCGAACCTAGTTATAAAGACGTAGAAGAACGTTATGCTGAAGGGTTAACTGAAAGAGAATTTATAGAATTTGAAATGATGTCCCCAGAGCAACGAATGGAAGCAATGAGAAACGCTGGCTTGTTAAGAGCTAACGGTGGTCGTATAGGTTTAGCTGGCGGAGGAGGAGCATATGAAAGCTGGAAAGATTTTGTTGAACCTCTAATGATAAAGTTTCCAGAACTAGAAGATATGAGTAACGAAGAGCAAGTAGAATTTTTAAGAAGTAAAGGAATGATTAGAGATGATGCTTATGCAACTGGAGGTCGTATACACAGAAACATCGGAGGTATTATGAATGCTGGAAGTATTCCACAAACCATGCAAAACCCAGCTGATATGAATATGCAGTTAGATGGACGTGGTGGTGGATTTATTCCTATGGGTGAAAAGCCACAAGCTGATGATGTCCCAGCAATGTTATCAAAAGACGAATTTGTAATGACGCGCGATGCTGTTAAAGCTATGGGCAATGGAGACACTAATGTAGGCGCACAAAGAATGTATGATTTAATGAATAACTTGGAGGCTAAAGTAGTATAATGGTAGATAGAGCGGAAACCACATCCACCACATTATCATCACCACATATAGAATCCATGTTGGGTACGTTTGGCCCTAAACTAGCGGGGATAATGGGCGGTAATATTAATACTGCATCATTTGCTCCTAGTGTAGCTGCACAAAACCAAGCGCAACAACAAGCAATGCAAACAGCTCTTGGTCAACAAGGATTCACGTATGACCCAACAACAGGCGCGGTCGGCGGATCGGGGATCGCGGGTTATCAACCATATTTAGATAGAGCGACAACAGCCGCAAATCAAATTCAAGGTGCCGGTGCTACAGCATTAGCAAATGCTCAAGGAGCAATGAATCAAATGCAAGGGATGGCAGGAGCTCAGGCGATATCGGGGGCTGCAACTCCGTATCAACAACAAGCGATGGCTGACCTTGCTGGCGCAAGAGGGCTAACGGGCACTGGAGCGGGGACCGGGGCTGGTTCTATTGCTGAGTATGAGGATCCTCAAAGACAAGCTTACGTTAACGCTGAAATTGATGCATTTGATCGAGACGCAGCTCGAAGCATGCAGAACTTAAGACTGAATCAAGGTCAACAAGGTGTGTATGGAAGTAGTAGAGCAGCTCAAGTTCAAGCGGCTCAAGCTTCTGATACTGACTTAAATAGAAGGTTGTTATCTGGAAGATTGAATAGAGAGCTGCATATGGATGCTGCAGGTAGAAGACAACAAGATATAGCTAATCGAATGGGTATCAGTCAACAAACAGGTGCCTTAGGACAAGCTGCTTCTGGTTATGCTGGTCAAGATATTGGTGCATTACAACAAGCAGGAACAGCTCAAGGTCAATTAGCTGGATCACAAATGTCACCTTTCCAAAATACACTAGCAGCTCAGAGTCAATTAGCTGGAGATGTAGGAAGATTAGGTGCTCAACAGTTTGGTGTTCTATCTAGCTTCGGTGATCAACAACAGAAATACGCTCAAGCAGGTATCGATGCAATGGCTAATAAAAATAAACTTGCTCAGTACTCTCCTTATGAACAACTTGGTTTTGTTGGACAACAGATTTCAGGTTTAATGGGTGGATACGGAACAGGTACTACTATTGGATCAACTGCTGGACCAGGACCTAGCGGTAGTCAAAGTATGGCTAGTGGAATTATGAATGCTAGTGGAATACTAGCTAACTTAGGCGGCCTATTCGGCGGAGCAGGAGGAGCATAATATGTCAGGAGGAGACATGGAATTTGCTAGGCAGGAAAGAGAAAGAAACCTCTACAATGCCATGATGGAAGGTAACATGGATTATGTTAAACAGAACGCTGAAGCAAGTAGGTGGGCTGGCGGTAGAACTATAGACCCAGAAGAGTTTTTATATAGTTGGCTTCCTGGAATGCCAGGTACTACTCTTAGAGAGGAGTCATTTAGAGATGCTGACTGGCAAGCTCATCACAAAGGACTAGGATCAGATTCACCCGCTTATAAAGCAGCTGAAGCTTATAAAAGAAATATTATAGAAGCAGGAGATCCAAGAGGACTATTCACCGGTAATGTAACAAACACTAGATATCAATCACCAGGAGAAATTGATAACTCATATAAATATAAAGATTATCATGACAGAATAACGAGTGTTCTTGGTATGGATCCAACTACAGTAGCGGCTGGAGCTACCTCACAATTACAAGGGAACATAGCTCCATGGGCTACGACTGCGCAACATACAGCTTTAACTAATGCTAACAATGCAAATGCGGCCCCTGTAAATACAGGTGGAGGATCACCAGCAGGTACTTATAACGTAGCATCTAACTCATACTCTCCAGGTCCTTCAGGAGCTGGTTGGCAACCTTTTATGAATTTAGATCAAGCTGAAAATTATTATGGACAATACAATAAAGGTGGCCCAGTTACTTTAAGAAGAAAAATGTTTTCAATGGGAGGAGGCGTAGATAAGTCTCACGGTGTTGGATTAACTTCTGGATTAACTAGAACAGTTCCACCGCAGCGCGGACCGATGGCACAAGGATATAAGACAGGCGGACATGTTATACCGCAAAGAGTAGGTTATCAACCAGCTGATCACCCTCATAGACAAGGGAACAGAGAAGGACACATGGGGATGAAAGGTCTTGCATGGCTAGGGAAAAAGATTCTTCCGTGGATCGCGCCTGGAGCTCACACTATGCACCGAGGCAGTAAAGCACTTTCTAAGGGTAAATTTAAAGATTGGTGGAAGTATGGTACGGAAGGGACAAAAACTATAGCTCAAAGGAAAACCGCACTAGAAGCAGCTAGAAAGGCTGCGAAAGAAGCTAGAGAGGCTGCGGAAAAAGCTTTAAAAGTATCAAAAACAGGAACAGCCACTGGTCCAAAATCAGCAAGTGCTGTATCAAAATTAAAAGAATTTAAAAGACTACAAAGAGAAGCAGAGAAGCTGGCGGGCGGAGGAAGAGGTCCAGCTTTAACTGGAGGACTAGGAGGTCTAAGAGGTCGAATTGGAAGAAGTCTTGCAATGGGCGCAGTCCCAGTAGCTTACGCTGCAGGATCAATGCCAAGTTCTATGATTCCTACATATGAACTTGATGAGGATTCAACTCTGTTAGATTATGGAGCAGCAACAGCTCAACAACTAGCTAGGCTCCCAATGCAAGCGGGCCTATCTCTTTATGACAGTGTCACAGGGAAACCAGCAGATATTGTTGATAACTTGTTTGGTTATGGACCTGCAAGTCATAACTGGTTTGGTTACACAAAAGGAGATCCCGAAGCCGAAGCAATTGATACTACAGATCTTAAGCCCGTTGAGTTTACAACAGCTGCAGAGCAACAAGAACAAATGAAACAAGAATACCTAGCAAAAATTGACCTCTATAAAGAGTTATTAGGAGCAGAAACTAAAGATGATAACTTAGGTACCTTTGCAGATACTATGTTTGCTATGTCAGGTGCTTTAGAAGCAGGCGACGGTTGGAGCGGAGCATTACGAGAAGGTAATCGAGCACTAGGTGATGAAGTAAAATCTAGAAGAACAGCTAAACAAGATATAAACACAGCCGCGGTCAACCAAGCATTTGCAGATATTACAGGTAGTGATCAAATGTTACAACAAGCTAACCTACAAGCAGTAGCGGGCGGTGACACAGACTTCTTACAAACAGTACAAATTCAACAAGAAGCTAACGCAGCAGGCGTTCCATCAGTAGGCCCTTACATAGATGATGGTGATGAAATAGATACAGACGAACTATCCAAAAAACTCGGACAGGTCTTCGTTGACTATGATCAAAGAAGTGGTGGTTATTATGTAGCTGTTAATATGGACGGAGTTGTAAAAGCATTTAATAGTTTAGAGAGAGCTGAAGCCTTCATTAATGGTACTCTTACCTAGGGGGACAGTATGAGTATTAAACTATTTGCTCCAGCTGTAGTTAAACTAGCTAAAGTAGCTAAAAAAGAAATTGCTGATTTAGCTAAAAACGCCCCTAAACCCAGAAGAGAGCTTACTACAGGATCAAACCCTTTAAAAAGTCACGCCTTTGACGCCAGTAAAAGAAGAATCTACGAAACTTTTGCTAAGAATTATGAAAAATTAGCAGGTGCTAAGATTGGTAAAAATGAATTTGATAGATTAATAAGAACAACTAAAACAAGTCGACCAAGTAAATCTTCATTAGTCAGTAATATAGAGTTTGCTCCGTTACAATCAATTTCTAAACAAAACAAATTAGCAAGAAAAGCGTCGGGTAAAGTACGTTCAAAAAACCTTAGAGAAAGTAGTGATATTCCTATTGTAAATCCACACGGAGCTTCTTTTTCTAATGGTACTCAAAAAGAAGAGTTTGTATCGTTAGTTAAAGAATTTTTTAAATACCCGGAAGGACAAGTTCCGAATTCAGTGGTTGGTAAACTACTAAATTTGTACAAAGGCAAAAGAGACTGGAGTACTATAAGCGACCATGTACATTATTATGGCAAAAAGACTTTAGGTTTAGTTAAAGAAAGAGCTGGTCCATCAAACATCAGCAGCTCTGCAAGTCAAGCAATGATGCTAACTAAAAAAATGGTTAGAGAAGGTGTACGTAAAACAAAAGGACTTAATCCAAGAGACGTAAACAAAGGACACAACACATCACTGGGAAAAAGTCTTGGTGATGATTTAAATGATTTTCAATTAGATAGCTCTCATGTAGCTGGTAATGCAACTCAAGGCGGCAGGTATAAAATTGCTGTGGATGACATGCCTGATTTATTTACTAAGGATACTAAGTTATTAAAGCCTTCTTTTTTAACCACTAGTACTAAAAATCAATTTTTTCATAAAGGTATGGAACCTAAACTTTTAGATAAATTAGCTAAGCGAGAAGCAATTTTAAAAAAATTAGATGAGATACCAGAATATCAAGCAGCAAAAAAAGCAAGAATGTACAAAGAGCTAAAACTTAATCAATTAGAACTAGATAAAATAGATGAGAATATGAAAGCTCTACAAGTACAATCAGTATTTAATGATCCTGTGACTGGTAAATTAAAATATTTTGGAGAGTTGCCTACTTCAACAAGTAAAACAATAGCTTTAAAAAAAGGGATAACAGGTACAACTCCAAATCTAGTAACCGGAGTTAAAGATGGTGGCCGTATTGGATATGCTGACGGACCAGGTCCAGCAGGTGTACAACCAATAGAAAGTCCAAAAACAACTTTTGATTCAGAAGTTAGACAAATGATGGATTTAACAGGACTAGGTTTAGGTGATTCTGTTCTTGAAATTATGAAAGATAGAGCTTCTGCTATACCTATAAAAGATAGAAAGAAATTTGCATCAGGAGGATCTGTTGGTGGTGATCAATATGGTTTAGAGGTAACAAACAAAATAGGAGCTGTTGAAAGTTTATTGTCAGGCATTGCATCTGGTTTAATTGATATACCAAAAGGGGCTTTCACACTTGGGGCTTCTTTATTAGACTTAGGTTTTGGTACTAACAACGCAGCTAAAGTTTCTTCTTGGTTTGATGACTTAACTGAGTTCGATGAAAAAGCAAAAGAACATTGGTTAGGAGAGGTTGCTAAAGTTGGTGTTAATCTAGGTGTCCCTGGATACTATGGTTGGAAAGCTGGAGAAAAACTAGCACGTCAGGCACTGCTCGCAAAACGTAACGGCAATTATTTCAAACTAACTGACCCTGCGCTCGCAGAAAAATTTAAAACCTCATTGAACGCTGGTGGAAGATTACTTGCAACAATGGGTGGGGCAGCAGGAGCAGGCGTGACTGATGCTATTTTTGTAGGTGATCCAGAAGGTGTTGGAACAATGGGAGATATGATGGGCGGAGGACCTACGGAGCTAGATCCTAACGATGAAAAAATTGCGTCCAGAGAAATTGTAAACAGAATGAAATTTGGTTTAGATGGTTCTTTATTCTTAGGTTTAATTGGGGGCACAGGTTCTTCCATCAAATCTTTATATAGAAGAAGAAATGATTTAGCCTCTAACAACGATGCTATAGATAAATTCCTGTCAGCTTTTAGACCTAGAGGCAGAAAGTCACAAGCATACTTCGATATGGAGAGAAGAAATATCGGTGTGCGTGCTACTGATGTAAACTTTGCAAGCCAAGAGGCGCGTAAACTAGACAAACATATTGATGCTATATTTCCTTTTATTAAAAATCCATTTAACCAAATGGGTAACAAAGGAAGAACAGAGTTTATGGATAAACTAAACGACACATTATTATCTGGCGAGTCAGTTATGAATGGAATTGGTAAAGTTGAGTTTGGAACTATGGATAAAACATTAATGGATGAAGTGACCTCAATTATGAAAGCTAGAGGAGCTAAACAAAAAGATATAGAAGGAGTGTTTGATTCATTTGAATCTATAAGAGGAAGATGGGGAAGAATGTTCAGTCGTCTTGGTACCACTATGGATGATGATGTTAGAAAAGAGTTTGCTCCTTTGTTCGCTAAAAAGTTCAAAGATTATTTAGGTTCCACTTATGAAATATTTCAAAATAAATCTCTACTACCTTTAATGAGGTATAAACCAACACAAGAATCCTTAGATAAAGTTATAAAAATATTTCAAGATTCAGCAGATGATGCAGGGAAACCTATTACAAAAGAACAAGCAGAGTTCTACGCGAACCAAGTGGTAGAGACAGCTAAACTTCCAAGGGACTTAGCTACCGCTGGAGAAAAAACATCAGGTATATATTTTAATGCTCCTGACTTTTTTGCAAACAGGACTACTCTTAGTGAAATAGAAGGAAGAGGAACAGTTGCACTTGAAGATTTAATTAATAATGACAAAAAAGCTTTTGGAGAACTGTTTGGTAAAGTTAGCGATCCGATGCAAACTATGCTGACTGGTACGAACAGACTTTCTATAATTGCTAGACGTAATCAATTCTTTAATGAGTTGTTAAAGTCAGATGATTTGATGACCGCGGAACGCGCTAAGTTTTTAAAAGATAATCCTGGTGGAATAACACCTGCTACTATGAAAGGTTTCTTTAGAGAAACAGAAAGAGAGGCTGTAGAAGCCTTTGGTCAAAATATTAAAAAGATAGATATAGATCCAAGCAGGACTATCGAAGCGGGGATCACGAACCCTTTGAACGGTAGGTATGCTGAAAAAGGAGTAGCGGAAGCTATTGAAGAGTCTTCTATGCTAGCTAGAGATAAATCAACACTACAACAATTGTATGATAGTTTTGTTTTATATCCTAAAGCTACTTCACAAATGGCTAAAACAATCTTAAGCCCAGTTACTCATGTTAGAAACTTTATATCTGCAGGGGCATTTGCTTCTTCTAATGGTTTATTTCTACAAAGCGCTGGCGATATATCAGCAGCTATGAAAGATGCTTATAAAGCTTTACAGATACCTGGATCAAGAATGGCTAATGATGAGTACAGAAAACTATTATCGCTAGGTGTTGTTAACAGTAACGTTCGTCTTGGTGATTTAACTAAACTACTCAAGGATACTAACTTCGGTGAAACAGTTAACTCTAGAAAAGCGTTACGCGGTTTAATGCAACCATTATCTAAAGCTAAAAAATGGACAGAGGACATGTACACTGCTGAGGATGACTTCTGGAAAATAACTTCTTATGCTTTAGAGCGTCAACGTTTAAATAAAGCATACTCAAAGTATGGTATTAACAAAACTATAGATGAACTAGACGAAGAAGCTGCTGATATAATTAGAAATCAAATACCTAACTATGACATGGTTAATGACTTTATTAGAGCCACAAGAAAACTTCCTCTAGGAAACTTTGTATCTTTCCCTGCGGAGATTATGAGAACTACAGCTAATATTTTACAAAGAGGTTTGAAAGAAGTTAATCTAGCTCATACGTTAGATGATGGACGTATAGTTCATCCGCTTAGAAACATAGGATATAAAAGATTATTTGGTTTAGGTACTACTGTTGTAGCTATCCCTTATGGTACAGTTGAAGCTGCTAAAGCAATTTATGATGTGTCTGAAGAGGAAATGAAAGCTCTTAGGAGATTTGTTCCTGACTGGTCTAAGAACTCTACGCTTGTACCAATAAAAGATAAAGACACGGGTGAACTTAAGTATATAGATTTCTCTCATGCTAATGCTTATGACACAATGATAAGACCTATAACTGCTTTATACACAGGGCTACAGAGAGGGATGGATGAAGGAGAAATAGGAAGAGAAGTTATGAAGGGTATGTGGGAAGGTACTAAAGAAACTTTATCTCCATTCGTTAGTGAATCAATCTGGACTACAGCCATATCAGACATATTTTTAAGAGGTGGTCGTACTAGAGAAGGCAATAGATTATGGACAGATGAGACTCCTTGGGGAGAGAGAATGAATAAAGCTGTAATGCATGCAGCTAAGACTCAATTCCCTGGATCAATCGAAACACTTAAAAGAATGGACTTAGCTATTGAGCCCGTAGATATAATCATGAAAGGTAAGTATGATAAATACGGTCAGTCTTTTGAATTTGGTGATGAGCTAGCAGGGTTTGCTGGTATGAGAGCTGTTAAAGTTGATCCTCTTAGGGCGATGAAATTTAAAATTGCAGACTTTAGAACAGGTATTAACAATGCACGTAGAGAATTTACCTCACCACTACTTAGAGGTGGACCAGTTACTCCTGAACAAATAGTAGATAGATATAAAGTAGCAAGTGAAGCTTTATATAGAGTACAAGAAAAGATGCACAGAGATTACATGGGAGCACTAACTCTTGGTACTGGTGTAGAAGATTTAGATCTACAGTTTGCTGACAGGGTTTCTAATGTTCAACTAGACTCTATTAAGCGTGGTTTTTTCAAACCTTTTGTACCATCAGAAAATATTGAAAAAGCCTTTAGAGAAAATGCTATAGCTATAGGAGATGCTGATCCATATAGGAGAGCTAAAGGATTAATAGAAAGATTAATCAAACTTTATGATGGCATGCCTCTCGGTCTAAGACTACCAGAGGTTAATAATCCATTTAAAACAAGCGGCATAGGAGATCTTCCTGTAATGGGCTCACCTGCTTTCCAAGGTCTTATGAATTCACCAGTAACAACAGCCTCAATGACTGTTGGGGTACCTAATGTACAACAGCAACAGCAAACAGCCATGGCAGGCCAGCAAGTATTTGGTGCTAACGATACAATATTTGGAGTAGGATAATGCCAATACAACCTAAGACACAAAGAGAACACATTATAGCGTTGCACGGTCATATAACCGGTGTTAAAAAAGACATAACCAATGTCAAGGAGAACCACCTCAAGCACATGAAGGAACAGATTCAAGATTTGGGCGGTAAGATAGACAAGATCTATTGGGTTGTTTTGACTACGGTGGGGGCCGTTGGTCTAGTAATTATAGAAGCTTTATTAAATAGGATGGGTATGTAATGACGTTTGGAGAAGCATTTAAAAAGGCAAGAAAAGAACAAGGACCAGGAGGAACTTTTACCTGGGAAGGCAAGAAGTATTCTACCAATCGAGCAGATGATAAACCAGAAAAGGTTACAAAGAATAACGTAGAAAAGAAAATAGATGTTAAGCCAGTAAAGAAACCTGAAAAGAAAAAAGAAGAAAAGAAAAAAGCTGACGTTAAAAAACCTGAAACAGTAAAAAAGAAACGTGATTTAGTTCCAGACAACATAGAATTTTTTTTAAAAGATTTAGTTGGAATTGAAGGCGATTACACTGAAAAAAATTTAGGAGATACTACATTAGAATCTTTAAAATCAGCAGTTGAAAATGCAATTAAAGACAATAGAGATTACATAGGTTACGGCGATTACGACGATGTTCAAGGAAGTTCTTATACGGACTCAATATTTAAAACAATATCCGATCCTGATAAAATTGCTAAGACAACTATTGGTGCTGCTAATATGGGAATAGAAGACGGTAATTTATATTTAATGGATAACTATGATTTTAATGACGCAGACGATGTTTCTGGAATGGGTACGATAGATAAACTTAAGGGTGTATACAATGAGACAACTAGTCCTTACGAAGGTCTTAGGGCGCTAGGAAAATATTTTGGTTCTGGTGAAGGTGGAGGTTCTTCTATGAAAATTAATTTAGGACCAGCGTCAGATTTCTATGACGAAACTCAATTAGCCGGTATTATGGGAACACAATCAGCAAAGGATGTAGTATAATGAAACTATCAAATAACTTTTCGTTAGCAGAGCTAACAAAATCTCAAACAGCGATCCGTAAGAACATTAGTAATGAACCGGGGACCGCGGAGATTAATAATCTTATTCACCTAGCGGAGGCCGTCCTACAACCAGTGCGCGAGCACTTTGGTAAACCGGTCATGATATCCTCAGGCTATCGCAGCCCAGAGTTGTGCGAGGCTATCGGCTCTTCGTCTAAGTCACAACATGCCAAGGGTGAGGCAGCAGACTTCGAGATTGGTGGAGTTGATAATAAAGAACTTGCAACTTGGATTAGTAAAAATTGTGATTTTGATCAGTTAATATTAGAGTTCTATGATGGTGTTGACCCCAACTCTGGTTGGGTGCATTGCTCAGTGAAAAGAGAACCAGGAACAGGGCGCAAACAAGTACTGCAAGCGAAGAAGATAGAAGGACGAACAGCATACGAACCGGTAATTCTTTAGATCCAATCTTTAAGTTCTTCACCCATAATTTCATTAGCGATATCTATTTTTTTCCTTAATGCTTTAACTATTTTCTCATCTATAGTCTCTTCTGCTATCAAGTCAACATAGGTAACACTGCCAGTCTGGCCGATACGATGTGCTCGGTCTTCAGATTGGAGTCTTTTTTCTAGATCGTAGTTGTTCGAGTAGTACACAACCGTGTTCGCTGCTGTCAGAGTGATTCCATACCCTCCAGTCTGGGTGTTTCCTACGAAATAGCGTGTAGGGCTGTTTTTCTCTTGAAATAGAGCAATGTTCTCCTGGCGGAGGGTAGGGTCCACCCCACCGTGATATTCGACTGTGGAGTCATCTCCGTGCCTTTTTTTCAGAGTATCCACTATATTTTTTATGTCCTGCCTGTAATTTGCCCAGATGATAACTTTACCATCAGTTTCTTCAAGCAAGTCTAATAAAGTATCAACTCTGTTGTTATCTAATAAAGTAACTGAGTCATCGTCAGCTTTAAAATGACCGCAAGTAACTTGATGGAGTCTCATCATCTGAGTAATCACATTCATAGTTGACATCATCTTATCATCAAGCATAGCTAGAGCTGTTTGTCTTAACTGATTATAAACTTTCTTCTGCTCTGCTGTTAATTGAACATATCTTTTAGTAAATACTTTCTCTGGAAGATCTAAACATTCTTCTTTAAGTACACGATAAGAAAATTTATCTAGTAGCGTGGTCAGTTCTCCAAGATTTCTATAGCTACCTACTAATTGTACTCTACGTCCACCGAAATTTCTTTCAATCATATTGGCATACCTAGTACGAAACGAGTAGTAAGACTGTTGGTTTAGATGGAAAGGATCCAAGAACTTACACTGGCTGTATAAGTCAAGGGGTGACTTTGTAACTGGAGAGCCGGTTAAAATTCTACGATACTTTGCTAGATTCCCTATTTTTAAAATATTTTTTGTGCGTTTTGCTGTCGGATTCTTGATCGTCGTAGATTCATCAATTCCTATCAAAGCTCTTCCAACGAATATGTTAAGGAAACTATGTGCAAAGTCCAGTCCTTTCTCTGTAGAAAATGCTTCTACGTTCATTATCAATATCTTAAGGTCACCTTTATCATCGAACAATGTATCAAGCTCGTACTGTTTTTTCTTTGTCAAGTTTGGTTCCCACAAAACCTTAGTATATTCAACGTGTTCGGGCATGTGTACGGGGAACTCTATTTGGTCCCAGTTTTTGTACACTCCCTTAGGAGCCACGATTAGCGCACCGCGGATCGCGCCTCTGTCATAAAGCATAGCGATGTTGTCAACTAAAACTTTTGATTTTCCTGTACCCATTTCCATAAACAAAGCATATGTTTTCTGGGCCCAAGACTTCTCTAAGGCTTTGATTTGATGGTCATAAGGCTTGGTCTTAAACCTGTAATCTTTTATCATAATTTATTTTACTTTCTTAGTTGACAAATATATATTCATTCATTATATAAATGTCAATAAAAGAAAGTTGAATTATGAGAAATAAATTATTTGAATTGTACAGACCTAAACAATTGATGGAATTCCTAACATTTATTAAGGATAATCCTGATGAAACGTTTGTGTATGTACTACAACACCCACCCCAAAATATTAATATATTGGCTGCATCTGACTTTGGTTACTTAGTTATTTGTTTACCGGAAAATTCACAGCTACAATTTAGTCCTGCACCTTTTATCCACAAAATGAGAAAAAACTTAAGAGATTTTAAAGAGACAGACTACATACTTTGTACAGGTGATCCTGCTATAATAGGTTTATCTACTGCTATTGTAAGTGATATTACACAAGGTAGATTTAATTTATTGAAGTGGGACAGACAAGAAAGAAGATATTATCCATTAACATTTAATCTATATGACAAGGAGACAGACTAATGGCTACACTAACAATACAAGATATGGAACAAGACCAACAAGAGGTAATAGAGAAAACAGATATTCAGCAACTATCTAGCTACTGTTTAGAACTCCAGGCTTTAGAAGACGATATAGCTTCTAAAGAAGAGGAGCTAAAGAAACAAAAAGAACAAGCGGATAAGATTGCATCAGAGATTATACCTACAATGCTCGCAGAGCAGGGGTTATCATCTTTGAAACTAGCTGACGGTAGCGCTGTTGAGGTTGGAAAATCTTACAGCTGCACTGTTAAGAAAGATAACATGACGTCAGCATACAAATGGCTTCGAGAAAACGGACTGGGAGACCTTATTAAAAATGAGGTCTCTGTTCAGTTTGGTAAAGGCGAAGATAACAAGGCTGAGCAATTGCTCGACCTTGCAGTGCAAGAAGGGTATGAGCCTCAACAAAAATCAAAGGTTGAGCCTATGACTTTAAAGGCACTTTATAGGGAGCGTATCGAGGCCGGCCTCGATATGCCCTCTGATTCTTTTCATTTATTTGTTAAGGATAAAACTAAAATCAGCCGGAAAAAATGAATCATGAAACAAGGAGAATGAACCATGAACGAAGTAACGAAAAAAGCTAAGACAGACGTAGCTCTAACGAGCATGTTTGAAGAAGACAAAGCTGGTGGCATGCAGGGAATGGATCGCGAAGATTTTGCGATGCCATTTCTAAGAGTGTTAGGACAGCTATCACCCGAGATAAATAAACGGGACGCCAAATATGTTGAAGGCGCTGAACCCGGTATGATATTTAATACCGTGACTAAGCAGACATATGATGGTGAGAAGGGGCTTAATGTAATTCCTTGCGGTTACAAAAGGGATTATGTCGAGTGGCAGGATAGGGGTGAAGGCCTATCCTCTCCGGTTACTACTCACCCTGCGAGTAGTGGCATTCTTAGACAAGCAACAAGAGACGGAAGCAATAAAGATAGATTACCTAATGGTAATTATCTTGAGAACACTGCTTCTTATTTTGTTGTTGCAGAGGATGGATCCAAAGCATTGATAACTATGAAATCTACTCAATTAAAAGTTAGTAGAAACTGGAACTCGATGATGGATGCCATAAGCTTAAAAGGTAGTGATGGTAATTCATTTACACCACCTATCTTTAGTCACGTGTATAACCTTAGCACTGTTCAACAATCAAATGACAAGGGAACTTGGTTTGGTTGGAGTGTTAAAAAGGTAGGTCCTGTAACAGATAAGTCTGTTTACGAGGACTGCAAAAAGTTTCACTCTTCGGTCGGAGACCTTAAAGTGAATCACGGTGGAGCGGAACCAAAAAAAGTAGAGTCTGATGAAAAATTAGACGATAAGGTACCATTCTAAACTGTGAAATTGAGGCCTATCAAGTAACTCCCCCAGTTGATAGGCCTCTCCAATATATAAGAAAGAAGGATAAATGGAAGAAGATTTTAAAAGAACGTGTCAAGGTTGTGGCAATGAGTTTGGCATAACTAAATATCAAAAGAAAAAAAGATTCTGTTCTGGACGTTGTACGAACGGATGGTATAGTAAGACTAACGATAAATATAGAAAGAAGAAGAAGTGAAAAAGTTTAAGGAAATTTTTGAAGGTAATAATAGTGTACATGGAGTAATGACCATAGGTGCTCCTGCGGCTGCAGGGGAGAAACAAGAAGCTACATGTAGAATGCCTAGTGAACCTGTTATAGATAAGATGTGGACAGAACACTTAGAAGGCAAAGAACCTTCCTTAGGTGTGGTGCCTATTAATGAAGAGAATATGTGTAAGTGGGGCTGTATTGATATAGACGTATACGACACATTAAATCACCAGTCTCTTATGAGAGAGATAAAAGGCAGAGGATACCCTTTAATAACTTTTAGATCTAAGTCAGGCGGCGCACATCTATTTTTATTTGCCAAAGAATTTATACCTGCTGTACTCATGCAGTCTAAATTAAAAGAGATTGCAGAAGATCTTGGGTATGGAGGAGTAGAAGTTTTTCCTAAACAAACAGAATTATTAATGGATCAGGGAGACAAGGGTAGTTTTTTAAATCTTCCTTATCATGGTGGAGATACAAGTCTTCGTTATGCACATAAATCGGGTGGTGAGTCTGCTACCTTAGAGGATTTCTATTCAATGTATGATGAATGGGCACAGACAAAAGAACAAATTGAATCTATAAAAATAAAACCTAAAGCAAAAGAAGAGGAGGCATTTCCAGATGGTCCTCCTTGTTTAAATAAATTAGCAAAGGAAGGGTTTACTCAGGGCTCTAGGAACAATGCTTTATATAGTATTGGTGTCTATAGAAAGAAAGCAAATCCAGATAACTGGCAAGACATGATGGATGCAGATAATACAAAATATATTGTTCCTCCGTTACCATCTCAAGAGGTTGTTGCCTTGCAGAAGTCTGTAGCAAAAAAAGATTATAAGTACAAATGTAAAGAGGCCCCACTACAACCCGTATGTGATTCTCGTAAATGTAGTAAGTGTCCGTTTGGAGTAGGTTATGGTGAAACAGATATACAACTACCAGAGTTTAAAGACTTAACTAAAATATGTTCTGATCCTCCTCAGTATTTTTTAAACGTAGATGATAAGAGAATAAAACTAACAGGTGAACAACTTCTTGAACCTAGATTATTTAAACTAGAAGTATTTAAACAAGCTAACATTGCAATAGCTAAGATGCCTACGATGGAGAAATGGATATCTGAAAACGTTACTCCTCTCTCTGCTCCTGGTGTCATAAGAGAAATAAAAGCACTAGAATCTATGACTCCTGCTTTTCAGTTAAGGGATCATCTATTTGAATTTACAAGGAATATATCTACAGGGAAAAACTTGGATGATATTTCAAATCACGTCGCCTACACAGACGAAGAGAAAGGTTTGACGTATTTTCTTGCTAAAGATTTTACTGACCACCTTAAAAGAAGTGGTTGGGTTGAAGGTAAAACTAGTACTTCAAACTTATTATCTACCCTGGATATTTTTAAAGAAGAAAAAAGAATGCAGGTAAGAACTAGCTATAGATCAGTCATTATTATTAAAGCGTTTAAGAAACTAGAAATTAAATCAAGCAAGGTAAACTATGACAACAGCCCTTTCTAATCAATACGTTCACATAGCCAAGGTAAGAGATTGGATGGAAGATCGTGGAATACCGCGCGGTTTTGAACAAGATACATTAAGACGCAAAATTCGGCACGGCACATTCGTAGTCCCATATATTCGTATAGGAAATACTCCTTACTTTTTAGAGCAAGGACTAATTAATTGGTTAGAAGACAACACTAAATGAGTCATTTTGAGTACATTATTTTTCTTTTGACTTTTGTTGTAATTTATACGAATGTTTATTTAATATATATAATATGAAAGAAGACTAAATGAATAAATTTTGGATAGGCCCTCCGGGCACTGGTAAAACTACTACACTAATTAAGCAAGTAGAAAAATATATAGCAGACGGAATAGACCCGTGCGATATAGCTTATATTTCTTTTACTAAAGTTGCTGCGAACGAAGCAAAGGCAAGAGCAATTGAAACATTCCCACAGTTTGCAAATTCACCGAGAGCATTTGAAAACTTTAGGACGCTACACTCTCTTGCATATGCACAGTGTCCTGATGTAAGAGAAAACACTATACAAGCAGGCGACTATGCTGACCTTGGAAAAATGATTAGTTTTAATATAGAAGCAAAATATGATGAATGGGAGAGCCCTTATGACCATGATGGTAAATTACTAAATACAAAAAATCCTTACTTGTTTTTAGTTAATCTTGCTGCTTGTCGTAAACAAACTATTGAAGAAGCTTTTGACTCACACCCAGACACCCGACTTAAAAGAGATATTACTTACCTATTAGATGAAGAGTATAAGACATTTAAAAAAGAAAGAGGCTTATATGATTATAACGATTATCTAATTGAGTTTGCAAAAAAGGATACATTTCCTACTTACAAAGTTTTAATTATAGATGAAGCCCAGGACTTAAGTAATATACAATGGGACTGTATAGAAAGACTTATGGAAAATGCAGGTGTTACACACATAGCAGGAGATGATGATCAAGCTATTTATGTTTGGGCGGGAGCCAACGTAGAAAAGTTTAGATCATTTGCTACAAGAGAAGGCTTTAAAACTGAGTTGTTAAAGCAATCTTATAGAGTTCCTAGAAAAATGCACACACTAGCGGAAAGAATCATAGAACAAGACTGGAATAGAATACCTAAGGAGTATCTACCAGTGGACCGCGAAGGAGAAATAAAAAGAGCTATTACTTTTGGAGGTGTCGTACCTCCACTTAAGGAGTTCATAGATAACAATAATTCTAAGACAGTCTTAGTTCTCGCCGCTACTAATTCTATGTTAAAAGAACCTAGCGACGCTCTTAAAAGTGCAGGTATAAAATATGATAGCAGAAATTCTAAGCCTATGAGTGAAGATAAAATTAATGCTATTGAAGACTGGGGCAGATTCCTTGAAGGGTATGAACTTACAGGGGCTAAGATTAAAAATATATACGGTTATTTAAAAACTAATGTTAAGCGTGGTTATAAATCAGGAAAGAAAGCACCAGATGATCTAGGAAACTACACCTTAAAAGATTGCAAAGAGAAGTTTGGTTTGTTAACCGATGCTCCTTGGGATGAAGCTTTTTTAAAATTACCTGACGAAGATATTCAGTTCATTAAAGGTATCTTAAACTCTGGTAGAAAACTTACCGACCCTGCTCAAGTTAGGGTATCTACTATAAGTTCTATTAAAGGAGCAGAGGCAGATGTCGTAGTTCTTTTCAGCGATATATCTTGGGGAGAAAAAAATTACGGAGGAGCAGAGCGACATAGAAAATGGTATGTTGCAGTTACTAGAGCTAAACATCAATTAATTATAATAGATCCAAGAAAATATGAACTCTCTGCAAACTTAAACTACAGAGATTTATTGGAGAAGTCTGCATGAAGAAAAAGAAACATGATCCGGTGAATCACCCATCGCATTACAATAAAGGTGATATTGGTTGCATTGATGCAATCAAAGCATGTCAAGGCTACGGCTTTAGATACTACTTACAAGGCTCAGCTATGAAATATATCTGGCGCCATGAATGGAAGAAAAAACCTATAGAAGATTTAGATAAAGCTATTTGGTTTTTAAATAAACTGAAAGAGCAATATAAATGAAACAAGGTAATTTATTCTTACCTGATACTAATTGGAATGCTCCTCAACAGTTACCAGACTTAACTAAAGCTACTAAGATAGCGGTCGACTTAGAAACAAACGATCCAAACTTAACGAAGATGGGTCCAGGTGCCATTAGAGGTGATGGAAAAATCATTGGCATAGCTGTAGCGGTTGATGGTTGGAAAGGTTATCTACCTATCGGACATGTAGCAGGTAATATTGATCCGGGAATGGTTTGGAGATGGTTCGAGAAGAATGTAGTTAACACCGAGGCCACTAAGATATTTCATAATGCCATGTACGACGTATCGTGGATCGCGGCCCGCGGCTTTAAACTTAAAGGTAAGATCGTAGATACTATGATCGCGGCAAGTTTAATAAATGAAAACAGATTTAGTTTTACATTAGATTCAGTAGCTAAAGATTATATAAAGACAGGTAAAGATGAGAGTGTTTTAAGACAAGCTGCTAAAGCTTTTGGTGTTGATCCTAAGTCAGGTATGGCTGACTTACCTGCTATATATGTAGGTGATTATGCAGAGAGGGACGCGGAAGCTACTCTGAAACTTTGGGATGCATTACAAAAAGATATAAGTGATCAAGACCTAGAGGACATACTTAAACTAGAGACAGATTTATTTCCTATGTTAGTAGACATGACATTTAAAGGAGTTCGAGTAGACTTAGAAAGAGCAGCAGAAATTAAAAAAGATTTCATAACTAGAGAAAAGAAAATACTACATAACATTAAAGAGAAAACAGGAATTGACCTAGATATATGGGCGGCTTCTTCTATACAAAAATTATTTGATAAACTTAAAATTGATTACGACAAGACTGAAAAAGGTGCTCCTAGTTTTACTAAAAACTTTATGAAGCATCATAGTAATGATCTAGTTGAAAGTATTGCAGTAGCTAGAGAGTTTAACAAAGCACACACAACATTTATAGATTCAATAGTTAAGCACGAACACAAAGGACGTATTCATGCTAACATTAATCAACTAAGATCAGATGCAGGTGGTACTGTAACAGGGAGGTTTAGTTATGCTAACCCTAACTTACAACAGATACCTGCTAAACATAAAGTTATAGGTCCTATGATTAGATCTATCTTCCTTCCAGAAGAAGGATGTAAATGGGGATGCTTTGACTACGCTCAACAAGAGCCTAGAATATTAGTACACTTTGCACATGCATACACACCACCTATACCTGGTGTAGAAGAAATCGTAGAGAAGTATCACAAGGGGGAAGCAGACTTCCACCAGATGGTAGCAGACATGGCAAACATTGAACGTAAACAAGCTAAGACAATCAATCTTGGTATGATGTATGGAATGGGTAAGAATAAATTAATGGGTGAGTTAGGTTCAACTAAAGAAGAAGCAGAAAATATTTGGAAGACTTATAAACAGATGGTTCCTTTTGTGCATGAGTTAAGTAGAAAAGTTTCTCAAAGAGCAAACAATAAAGGGAAGATAAGAACTTTAGCAGGACGGCTGTGTCATTTTGATATGTGGGAACCGCATGGATTTAATGTAGGTAAACCATTAACATATGAAGATGCTTTAAGTGAGTATGGTCCTGGTATGACTAAACGCGCGTTCACGTACAAAGCTTTGAACAAGTTGATCCAAGGATCAGCTGCGGACATGACAAAAAAAGCCATGTTGGCCTTGTACAGAGAGGGGGTGATTCCCCATATACAAATACATGATGAACTTGATATCTCAGTTGAAAGCGTACAACACGCAGAGAAAATTATTAAGCTTATGGAAGAAGCGATTGAGCTACAAGTGCCGAACAAAATAGATTACGAGGAAGGAGATACCTGGGGTGACATACACGGATAAAGATCCAGTAGAAATTACTCTTGGTGTTTGCGAAAGCTGCAGTGCTTACGTTCCTTTTATTCGTTTAGTTACTGGTGATGAAAAAAGAATCTATCAGTGCTTAACGTGCAAGGCTAGACACACTCAACACATCAACGGTAAAGTTACATTTAATTATTTAGAAGATGGCTACACGATCAAAAGACATTAGTCACAAACATAAATCACAGCTTGGTATTCGTAACGAATTAAGAGCTGCGATGAAATTTCTAAACAAACCAGACACTCATGTTTATTACGAATTAGGTGGTCGCGGTCCGGCTGATTTAATTGTCGTGAATAGCGAAACGGGGACCGTGGATTTGTACGACGTTAAGACAAAAAGCTATAGAAAAGATGGTTCGCGAATAAATAGAGTGAAAAACAAATCAGCTAAAAATTTAGACGTAAAAATTATATATATCTAAGTCACTGTTTTTAAAAGAAAAATGCCGGTAACTAAGAAAAGTTACCGACATATGAAGGTGAGAAGATTTTTACATAATAATTTAAAATAAACTCTTGTCAAATATAATAATTGCCCTATATAGTCCCATAGAATATGTTAACAAAAGGAGAAAATAACATGCCTGATATAAGTCGATTTAAATCAGTGAGCGTATCCATGGATACACACCACAAACTAACCGATATGGCTGCAAAGAAATTTGGAGTTGCTGTTAGTGTACAAAAAGTAATAGACTATTTAATAGAGAAAGAACTAAAGAAAAAAAATGGTAGATCTAACGGGAAATCACGACGTTAAAGCTATTTGCCCTCGTTGTAATGGCAATGGTTTTATTAAAATAGTACTTACACCGGCCTCAGAGGAATATGATTGTCACGATTGTCCTCAATGTGAGTGTCAAGGTGAAGTAATATTACCTGCAAAACAATGCCGCCTGAATGTAGAGGGTGGTGTTGAGGCAAGAGGAAAAAAATCTGGAGAATGTATATGAGTGACTATTTATTATTTTTAACTAGAATAGAGAAACTGCGTCGAATGGTAGCAACGGCTCCAGAAGGAGCTAAACATATATGGCAAAAACACTTAGATAATTTACTGGATAAAAGAACGGAGGTAGCACATGAAAGACTTCAAGATTCAGCTAGAAGCGTACACTAGTAATCTTATAGTGTGGACTATTTTACTGATTACAATGGCATTAATGATTGCAAATATTTTAACAATCTTTAATATGATGGCTGTAGTCGAAACAATGTGGGTGGAGATAGAACAGGTGAAAGAGACCAATATTGGTCTCTACCAGTTCATAGAGGCACACAAGGATGACTTTAATTAAGGAAAATAATAAGGTGAGAACAGAACTTCCTAATAGGATGCGTAGTACAACTTTCACTCTTCCGGTAGATGATCGGAAGGTGATAGGTATTGTTAATTACACTGTTGATACAGATGGAATACAACCTCAAGCCTTATGGGTTAAGATTAAACCTACAGATTCTTATTTGGATAGAGAACTCAGAGCTAGTGGTAAATTAGTTTCAAGACTAATGCAGCACGGCGAGTCTATGAAAGACATAGTTGATACTCTATCTCAAGACAATATTATTGGACACATGGTAAATTATTTTGCAAAGAATATGGAAGATATTATTATGGGCGCTCCTATGGATAAAAAACAAAGAATGCTATCTACTGATCCATACGCTATGAAAGAATAATGGCGCAAGACGGCAAGCACATACCATCTAAAGAGTTTAAAGATAATTACGATTCTATTTTTCGTAGAAAGAAAAAGAAGAAGAAAAAAAATGGACAACATTAAATATGCAAAAAATGTTTTAGATCCTGCAAGATTTAGGGATTTAAAAGATTTGTGCACTAACCATGTGAGTGACATACCTGCATATAATTTTTGTAGAAAAGAACAAGAGTCTTCTAATTACTTAGAAGAAATAATTAGACACCTTATTGGGAGAGATCATCATGTAGAGTATTGGGTTCGTAATTCTTTAGCACACACTCTTTTTCATGTAGACGGCAATGAGCTTCAACAGAAAACTGACTATATTAAATACGGAGGTTTTGATCCTGATCAGAAAATTGAGTTCCCTTTAAACACTCATGTATTATACGTTAATATTAACCCTAAAATGCAAGGCGGAAAATTATATATTCTTCCTTACAATAAATATGTACAGGGGAGGCCTATTTTAGATACAGGGTATACTCCATTAGATAACACTCACATGATTGAGGTGCAGCCTAAAGAAAATCATCTGGTTTTATGGAGGGATCAAGTGTATCATTCAACAGGGAGAGTATTGAATCAAGATGTTGTAAAATACAGGATCTCATTTATGTTCTCTTCTTGGGACAAGGCTCCTGAGATATATAAAGAACATAATCATTGGACTAATTATAGTGATGATTTTATAGCAGGAACACAACAAGAACCAAAACCTGTGGAGTTTAATTTGAAATGATGGATGAATTTGAAATAGAATGGATACCTGAAGATACAGGAGCACCATATACTGAAGTAGATATGACTGAGCCTTCTTTCTCAGAAATACCGGCTCATACAGTAGATAAAATATGTAAAAAGAAGTTTGGTCATACAAATTGGGCCAGATTATCTCAAATGAGCCCTACAGACTTAATAGGAAACCCTAGTGAGATTGACTATGCTGAAGGGATAATATACTTTAAGCATAAAACATTAGTATAGGATATATTATGGTACTACCTAGCAGCGGAGCACTTGATTATAGTTCCATTAGAGGAGAATTTGGAGCGCCTTCTTCTAACGTATATTTAAATTTATTCTATAGAACTGGACCTTACACGTATAATGTTCCAGCAAACTCTAATATAACTACAAGTGGTTCAGGGCAACTTTCTGTAAGTAATTTTTATGGGGCTAGAAGTAAGACAGATTATGCGGCAGGCCCTGGGGGCACCCATTCTACTGGAGGCAAACTACCAAATCAGTACTACGGAACAGGTGGGCCTAGTTTGCCTGGAATGTCCGATACTTCTGCATCTACTAATACTGGAAATAAAACCATTAACGCCGTCTATACTACTAACATACAGTTATTTCCAACCAGCATTCAGCTAATAATACAAAGCGGGGGTCCAGGAAGTCATAGTTCCCCCATGAATTGTTATCGCAATGATAATGGTAGTAATGTAGATACCTGGACTATGTCAAATGGAACCTGGTCAGGGCCTAGTAATCAAGTTACGTGGATACAGAATATTCCAAGCCAGTCAACAGCTCTTAACACAGCAACACTTAACATATATAGGTTCTTTTAAATGGACCTTTCTGATTTTACAAAAACTCTAAATTATATGCCTGATCTAGTCAGGTATTTTGATGAAGAAACTAAAGAAGATAAAACAGCCAAGGAAGTAGAACTAACCTGGAAGCATAATTCTTTGCATGTATCTGAGTTAAAGTTTTATTTAAGAGAAGGACATGAAGGTTGGGATGATAAAATAAGAACAAGAGAAACTGAAATATTAACAATGTGGATGGTAGAATTAGGATATGACCCTTTTTATCATGTAGTTAAAGATAAAAAAATAATTGCAAGAGGACAAGTTGAAACACAAGAACAAGTTAATAATTGGTTAAAACCAAACTCAACAAGAGCTCTTAAACCAACAGAGGTAGATAAAATATGATTTTTAATATAGGTTTTGACGTACTTAACGTAGCTAATAGACTTCAAATTTCTATTAGTAAAAATACTAAAGTAGGGGAGAGAATAAAAAGAGAAGGTTTAAACGAACTTACACAAGACGGTAGGGGAAATTTTATAATTGACCACCACCCTTTACATTCGGCTTTACTAAAGTCCAGCAATAACTATTTTTTGATGTATGGAAAAGTTAAAGTTACTCATACATGGGATGAAGACAGTGTTTTTCAAGATGAACATAAAGAGTTATTTAAATCTGTATCAGAAGAAGAAAATGCAGATATTATTTCAAACATAGATCGTAGTTCTTATAAACATGGCGAGGGTTGGATGTCGCAAGAGTTTGAACAAATGTACAGGTGTGATAAATGGCGTCCCCGTATAGGTAAGTATGAGCCTAAATGTACAACCAGTGAAATAGAAATTCTACAAAACGACACGGTTATCTTATGCCCAATGCAACACGTAACCGGTTGGACGTTTGAACAAATAGATATAAGACCTGGTGAAACTATTGAGTCTCCTCGTCCAGGACAAGAAACTTATATGATCTTTGGAGAACGGTGCACAGTACAGGGGGAGGATTCTCCAGAAATTACCCACGTAGAAAAATTTAGTACTAAACAACAAACAAGTTCTAATCTAAAAATCACAAACGAAGCACCTAATCTAGGAAAATTAGTACGTGTATATAAATGACCGAAATAATACCTCCAAAGTATGATAGGGTTTATTTAACTGTAACCTATCTAATCATCTGCTTTTTTACATTAGGTTGGGTCTGGGGTTTTCTCTGGAATCTAGACCCGCGATTACTTATCTCTTATGCGCTGGCCGTGGTTGTTGGTACGCTGGGCACTAACGTCGGCTATCATAGACTATTTACTCATAAGGCATTTAGAACGACTCCTTTTTGGTATAACTTTCTAGCCTTCTTTGGAGTGTACGGTACGGTTGCTGGGCCTATAGGGTGGGTTGCAACACATCTTCACCATCACCGGCACTTAGGTACTGACATGGACCCACATACGCCGTGGACCGAGAAGAACAAGTTTAAAGGCTTTCTTAGAACTTTCCTTCCATACTGGATGAATATACCTGCGCCAGATCTAAGGTTATTAGTGGGTGTCAGACACCTATTACAAAATAAATTTATGTTGTTCTTGCATAAGTGGGCGCCAATACAGGTCTACGGAACGGGGCTCGCGGTTTGGTATTTCTTTGGTTTTGATTGGTTTTTGTTGACGTTCGTTTTCCCAATAGGATATAGTCTTATAAGTCAATTTTTTGTAAATTGGTTTCATTATGACATTGATTTTGTACATAAAAACAGGCATTGGATTAATGTTCTTATTGGCGGTGAAGGCAACCATAAATACCATCACGACTACCCACGCGACTACTCAAAAGATTGGCCAATTAAATATTTTATAGATTGGATAAAAACAAATGGGACTACAGGTAAGCGGACATAAATATAAATACGTAGGTAGTTTAGATATTGTTGATACAGATAAAAAATATATTAAAGAATTAGAGAAACAGGTGGAAGGTTATTTGGATTATTGGAAACTGACAGCACACGAGTGGAAAGAAGTTTTATGGCCAGAGATTATAAAACTAAGAATAGAGAACAGAGAATTAAAAGTAGAAAATAAAGTAATGAAGAAATTTTTAGAGAAAGCCAAAAGAATGACCAACGAAAAATGGGAAGCGAAATAATTATACATTCGGGGCGATGTGGATCAACGTTGTTTTTTAATGTATTGGATAGATATTATAGAGCCAAGCTTAATAGTGATAACTCTGTAGGTACTTTAGAATCAATTAGTGATCGACAGCATTTTATTTTACCTGAGGGCCCTAACTATTTGGGTTTAAATGAGTTTATGTGTTCTGATTTTATAAAAGCTAAGTTGCATAAAGTTATGCTAGTTACCCGCGCTAAGATTATAAAGGGGGAACCAACAAGAAGAACGCTGCAACAAACAGACGGCGATTGGGAGAGGCGCTCTGATTTATTTAAATTAATATTAAACTTTGCTCATACTTATGAAGGAAAATCTCTTTTAATGAAGTATCCGTTATTAGCTGGTGACGCTAGCTTTGGTTGTGATCATTGGATCAATATAGAGCGTAAGTGTTTATATTCTCAAGCACGATCCATGTACCTAAGTTTCACGACCGGTAGATACCATGTTAAACGTGGAGATAATAAAGCAGCGCGGTACGCGAAATTTGAACCGAGTAATGAGGTTCTTGAAGCGTGGATCGCGGATTTAGTGAAAGCAAAAATAAAATATAAAGAAAAATTAAATAAAAAGCCTAACGTAAAAACATATTACTATGAAGATTTTGTTGAGCTACCAACACATGAAATATTAGAAATGCATGGTATAACAGACTGGCAAAATTATTTAAAACCTAATTTTGAAATTTCATCTGGAAAGGTTTGGACATGAGATTACAAAAATTACAGAACGCAGTAGAAGCGTTTGATTTTGACATTTATAGCGATGAACATATTCCTGATTTAGGTAGAGCATTAGCTGATTATCAATGTGTAGTGGTTAGACAAAAACTAACAGAACAAAGACACTATGAAGTTATAACTAGCTGGGGTTCTCCAACTAAGTCCAGGATTATATTAGCAATTGCTTTTGGTATGCTAAAGGGGGTTCATTGGAATGATATTAGGAAGTCTTTAATCCAAGCAGGTAGTTTAATTGACCCTGCTCACAGAGATCGTATGACTACAGTAACTTTTCAAAAAGATAAGAAAGGTAGACCTCAAGGAATATTTACAAATGGTAAATTAGGTTGGCATTCAGACCAACCTGCTTTTAAAGAACGTGGAAGATGTCTTGGTCTTGCCAGTGTGGAGGGTTGTCAAGGAAGTCAGACTACAGTCTTATCTACAGCTGAGGCTTATGCAACTTTATCACAAGAAGATTTTACACAAGTTAATGAACTAAAGATAGTTTATGGAACGCATAAAGAATCTTTAGATATGTATGGTGGAGATTTAATTGAAGCACAAAAAAGATTTTTACGTTACAGCGCATGTCCTATTAACGGATTAATGGCGCCGCTCGCTGCAGAAACAGCTAGTGGTGTGGGCGGTATACACTTTCCTGGGCCGTGGTTTGATCACTTTGAGGGAATGAGTAAGGAAGAATCTAAAAAATTTTATGATTATATATGGGGAATAATCAATCAACCAAAGTATATCTATACTCATAACTGGCAGGATGGTGAGGTTATGTATTTTGATAGTGAAATTACATTGCACGCCAGGCCGACAAACGTTACTCACGGGGACACGAGAAGATTGTGGCGTTGTGGGGGATATTTAGATAAACTATTTCCTGGCACAGGGCCTACTAATGATCTAGAAGTAGAGGGAGAAGGAAATATTGGATGGGATGAGTTTTTAAGGAGGATCGATGCGCAAAGAAAAGAAGAGTATCAAAAAGAAAAAAACCAAGGAGAATGATGATAAAATGCACAAAGAATGGATGAGACATTGGAGTATTGTATTTAGGAGGATGAGATGATACTATTAGATCGTTATGTATATCCTAAATCTACTCGCGAAAGCATTAAAGGCCTTAGGCATTACACCGTTGACGGCGAAGAGCAAAAGCTCCCCTCCGTCACCACCGTCCTCGCGCAAACGAAAAGCGAAAAAGATAAAGAAGGCATCAAAAGGTGGAAAGAGCAAGTCGGTGAAAAAAGGGCGGAAGAAATAAAGAACGAAGCTGCTAATCGCGGTACAGCGATGCACAAGTATCTCGAAGACTTTATCGTAGGACAAAGGTCTCTGGACCTTACTACGACCGGTAAGGAAGCACAGAGAATGGCTGAAATAATTCTTGAAAAGGGATTGAATGACTGTTCAAACGTGTATGGAGTCGAAGCGGTACTATACTACCCGGGCCTCTATGCTGGTAGCTGTGACTTAATTGCAACATATAATGGTAAGCTCGCAATAATTGATTTCAAGCAAACTAATAAACCCAAACAGCGTGAATGGATTGGTGATTACTTCCTGCAGATGGCAGCGTACGGTATGGCCCACGACGCGGTATATAATACAGCGATAGAGCTAGGTGTTATAATGATGTGTAGTAAAGATGGCTATTATCAACAGTTCGTGATAGAAGGAGATGAATTTCGGAAAGCTAAACACGAGTTTCTTCGGAGATTAGATCAGTTTTATGGGGGTTAGATGTTTTTCATCATCACAGCAATGTTATTTTTCGCCGATACGGATCAGATCGTCTATACCCAGTATGATAAGGCGACTTTTGATAGCAATATAACTTGTCAAGAGTTTCTGTTCCAAAATAAGGTAAAGCTGACCTTAGAATTAATAGAAAACCACAATAAAGAGGGGAATATGAAGGGCTTTGAGTACTTCTGCGAATCGCGGTACGCGGTCCAAGAACCTTTGGGGCCTGAAGTATGATAAATCCTGTAATGTTTCATGATCACTGGAAAAAGGAGAATGAATTGTGGGACATTAGCCTTAAAGAGTCATTAAAGCAGGCTGAAGAACGTAAAGTGTGTGAATGGTGCGGGGAGCGCGGAACGCGGATCGAGGTTCACGGGCACTATCAATGCTCAAATTGTACGAAAAACGTGGACGAATGCTGTCAGGGTGAGTGTGTGTCGAGTTAGCCCCTATATAGGCTATATATAATTGAAAGTTTTTTTTTAAAAAAGCAAACTTGAAACTGCTGTATTTACTGTCATAATCGAGTTCTCTTAATAAAAACAATAACTTATTTCATTTTCTTTACTGTTATTTGCTGTAAACTGCTGTCAAAAAAAAATATTATTCAATGGTACTAAGGCTTTAGGAGTAACAGCTAAAGTAAGTGTCGGTCTCTACTGTCCATCGCGAGAATTCGTTTCTGGGAGTTTTTAAAAAAAACTTTCAATTATATATTCCCTATATATAGAAAAAATGTAACATCAGCGAATCAATGAAAAAGACAGTTAAGAAGAGCACTCCACAAAAAGTAACTAAGGTTTCTAGTGATCTACCCAATAAGGTAAAGATCGGATATAGGGACATTGAAATAGAGTATGTCAGCCCTGATTTTAAAACAGACAATCTTACAGATTGTTACGGCGAGTACCGCGCGCGCGAAGGTAAGATCTTAGTCCAGCATAATCTTTGCGGACAGGAGATGGCGAATGTGGTGCTTCATGAGTGTCTACATGGAATAGCATATTCCTCTGGTCTTAACCAAGCTAATGGTCCATTGAAGGAAGACGATGGGGAAGAGTTAGTTGTAAATCAAATGACTAATTATTTAATCGGAATGTTTAGAGACAACCCTTGGTTCTTAGATTTCCTAAAAAATAATATGAATAAAGATAAAGGTAGTGTATAAATAGCTTAATTCAGGGGAGTTAAGTGAAAAATATTCTTATTATCACAGGTGTGACTATAGCTATGCTATGGGTGTTTGGTGCATTGTTCGATCATGCAATGGCTGATGGGGACCTTACGTCTTCTGGTGCCACAACAAATGACCAAGTTAATTCAACAGGATCAAATACCGCGATCACCGGAGGGTACACAAGTACCGCTAGCACGACGTACCAAGAAGGAAGTTCAAGCTCAACTTCAACAACTTCTACTACAAACAATAATTCTTACACTGGCGACACACGTACAGTTCCATCCGCATCAGCGCCTGGAATTTCGGCCATGTCGCAGGACCTTTGTACTGTAGGAGTCTCTGCCGGAATACAAAAACCATTAATAGGTGCATCTATAGGTATTACAAAGCGTGATATGAATTGTGAAAGAATGAAACTATCCAAACTATTGTTTGATTTTAACATGAAAGTTGCGGCTGTATCTATACTTTGTCAAGACGCTAGAGTTTTTCAAAGCATGATGCATGCGGGAACTCCGTGCCCATTCAATGGTAAAATAGGAGGAGACGCCCTAGAAGAATGGAATAAATATGATCAGCAACGTCCAGACTATGAAGAATATGTATCAGCTTTAAGATACATGGAAAAAGTTGATAACGAAATATTGGAGGGGTTAGATGATAAAGAAAGCTATATACTTGACAGTAATGGCGAGCCTACTAACGTTCTCAAGTAGTGCTGATACTGTAGTCACTAATGATTTTCCAAATCCAGGCGACACTACGACTACTACAACTATTACAACAGGTAATCCTGTAACCACTGGCAATCTATTATCACATCAATGGAATGATGGTACTTGGACAGGAACTATGTTTCCAGATAGTTCTGATATAAATGAAAATATATATTTGACTGGTAAGGATGGCGCGTTCGCAGAATCTACAGTTAATTCTCAAGACATATTAACAGAACAAGAATTGCAACAAGGTTTAACTTCAACCCTAACAGCTAAGGTCAGGTGGTGGAATAAGTGGGATAGCACCATCGAAATGAAACAAACTGCAACTAATGGAATTGATACAACTACCCAAACTATAATTCTACAGGATACCACCAACCATAATAATCAATTTAATTCTCACACTAACACTTTAATTATTGCACCTGATGAAGAAAACTCACACGGTACACTAACTACAAGATTTACATTTGATATAGATAATGCAGCAGGCACTTGGAATAATGGCCACAGCGGTCCGGATATCATAGAGCCTGACTTAAGACTTAATTATTCTTCTCTTAGTACAACCACTGTAACAGACACAGTGTTTTGTTATCAGAAGACTCCTCCAACCTGTCCGGCCCAGCAGGAGCTAGCAGACGTTGAAACTTTCTTAGATACCTTTGAAGAAGACCTATATCTAGACGATATATATGTTTATGAAGAGGAGTATTTTATGCCGGAGGAGGTGGACATTGAATACTCATTCAATACTGAAATCTTTGAGGAAGATGAATTTGAAATAGAAGAGGACTATTTAACACTTGATGAATTTTTTTTTGAAGACGATTACTATCAAGACGACTATTACGAAGAGCCTTTCATGGAAGAATTTTTTCCAGAAACTCTTGCCTTTGAGGAAGTAGAGTTCTTTGATGAGCCTCCACCAATGGAGATGTTTACTGAGTTACCACCAATAGAAGAAATGTATTTTGAAGATGAGTACTTTGAAGAAGAAATGTATATGGAGGTATTTACAGACGAAGCTTTCATAGAAGAGTTTGATGAGATGTTTGATGAGATGCCAATGGAAGAAATGAATGTAGAAATGGCAGAAGAGATGTTTGAGGAAATGTTTGAAGAATACTTTGAGGAAGAGCCACCAATGGAACTAGTTGAAGAATTTGCAGAAGAGTTTAAAGAAGAACCAGTGAAGGAAGAAGAGCCCCTGGAAGAGGTAGCCTTGGTCGAGGAAGAGCCGGTGGAAGAGGAACCACTTGAAACAAAACCTGTTAAAGAAGAACCAATTGAGGAAACAAGCAATGAACAGATTGAAGAGCAACCCAGTAGCGAGGAGCCTATTGCAGGCGAGCCGGAGGAGACAACAGACGTTGCCGAACAAGAAGAAGTTGTCGAGGAACCAGTTGAAGCACCAGGACAAGAATCTAGCGAAGATGTGGAAGTTGATATAGATATCAAAGTAGCAGCACTAGAAAAGGTTATACAAAGCAAAATATCTAATGAGATGCAGAGGGTTTCATTAACTCTGGATGCAGTCAACCAAATAGTAGCTAAAGAAATGGTGGCTAACCAGCCTGATATGTCTAGTTATTTCAATATGAATGCAGCTTTGTTTGATACTCGCCAATTACCTAGTGGAGACCCGGCGTTCTTCATGCAGGTCAGCCTAGACAGCTATAATAAAACTATCTATAATACACAGGCAAATCTTGTAGCAACTGATCCAGTGGTTCAGTATCAGATTAAACTTAATAAAGCGCAGCAAGCTACAGATGCTGCTTATATAAAATTAAAAGGATTAATGGATGCCAGATCTAATTAATAAACTTAGCACATATGCAAGCCTCGTAGGCGTTGTTTGCGCCATCGGCGGAGGATTTTATGCCTGGGGTGAATTTCAGACAAGATTAAATGCACTCGAGGGAGTATCTTCAACTGATCTATCAGGAGTTCATGCAGAACTAAAAGAACTTCGTGAAAAGTTAGACATTAAAACTCAGGAATTACAATCTGAAATGAATGGAAACTTTATAGAACTATTAGATATGCAAGCTGCTGATCATAACGAGCTAAAAGATAAAATAGATGTTACTAGTAAAGACGTAGCAATCAATAGTGCAGCTGTTGAATATCTTGATGCAAAGATAAATGAATTAAAAGCAGCTAACGACAATCCATTACTAAACTAATGAAGCTCTCGGAATCGACCAGCATCAGCATGCCGGCCAAGAACCTTTTGGCCATTTTGGCCGCGGTCGCTGTAGGCACAATGAGTTTTTTCTCGATCCAGGAAAGATTAAATACTCTCGAGACAAATCAACAGTTAATGGCACAAGACATGGAAGCAGCTAATGAATTTATAGACGGGGTCCCCAAGGGCACCATGGTCAGTCCTCAAGTAAACGAGCTCTACATGTTGGTGGAATGGCTGTCAAAAACACAAGAAGAACTTCGTACTCATGTTAATGCAGAGATTCCAGAAATTTCAAAACTAAATATGCAACTACAATTTATAGAAGAACGTATGATAGATGTTGAAACACTAATTGATAAAATAAGACAGAATGGGTTATCACACTAATGAAAGAAACTTTATTTGTAGTATTATTAATTTTAAACGGAAATTTAATAGAGACGGTGCCGACTGAGGGAATGCACGATTGTCTTAAGACCAAACGTACGGCTACACAGAACATAGGAGAGGATCAAGCCGGAATATTTATGAAATGTATCCAGGTAGAGGCCGAGGTAGAAATAGACATGGGCCGAAAGAGAATTGTTAAGATCCTGACAGAGGATGTTCTTGGAAATTAGGATATACCTAGGGTTATTCATATTGACGATGCTATATATGTGGTCTACTACTTTCTAGATGGACTTAGTAGGTTTCGGACTTACTGCTCATGACAGCTCAGTAGCTGCATATAAAGACGGAAAGTTTTTATATAGAAAAGCAGAAAGACAGTTTAATCAAAAACACGCACACGGCGACATGGCATGGGCTCATTCTGTTTTAAAAGAATGGGACATTCATAAATATGAATTAGCTGAGTCTGTTTTATTGTCCGGTAAAAATCCCCAGAAACTAAAAGATGGAAATAGAATAGATCACCACTATTCTCATTTATTATCTTCTTCTAGAAAACTAGATGTACATTTAGTATTAGATGGGTTTGCTTTTGGTCCTGCTGATAATGTTATGGGGGTTACGCCCTACTCAGGTATGTTTAAAGTGGCCAACAGGCAAGTAGAAAGAATTTCTGAGTTTCCTGCAATCCCTGTGTTACTTAATAACTGCATAGAAGCTGAACAGTTTAATGCTCATGAGGATTTTAGAATGGACCTAGGAGACTTCTTTAATTTTTTAAGAGAGCTAAGAACTAATGGATTCCACAAAGACTTCAATAAACTTGTGCAGAACGTAGATTTTCCTGGTAAAGTTATGTCTCTTCAATCATATGGTAAACCAGACTACAACCAGGTAGAAGAGTGGAGAAAACTAATTGAGCACAGGAATGCAATTGTTCATCAAACGGTTATGTCTACCCCCTGGAGCATAGATAAGATAGCTACTTTGCATAAGTTTTGTGAAGAGATAACTATTGATAAGGCACAAATGTGCCCTAGCGAGTTTACTTATTCTGGCGGCATTGCACAAAATGTAGTTATTAATAGAGCTATGTTGGATGCACATTTAAAACCACACATCGATCCATGGTCTTATGACGGTGGTTGTAGTATAGGTGCATTGAATTTTCTCTTAGACAAACGTAATGTGGAAAGACATACAGACTGGGTACAAGATGATGAAGCTCCATTAGATTCACCTAGTGAGTACACACTTAAATTAGTAGCTCAGCTTATAGAAGATAATAAAATTGTTGGTTGGTATCAAGGTAATGGAGAGGTGGGCCCACGTGCACTGGGAAACCGCAGCATACTATTCAACCCAGCAAATAAAGATGCAAAAGAAAAAATAAATAAAATAAAACAAAGAGAGTGGTGGAGACCTTTTGGAGCAAGTGTTCTTGAGAGTCACTCATCAGAGTTCTTTGATATCCCAGTTAGTCGACACATGTTATTTAATTCTAAAGTTTTATACTCAGGCATACCTGGTGTAACTCATGTTGATGGGACATGCAGGCACCAGACAGTACCAGATAATGATACACCTTTTCAGTGTTTGTTAGACGTTGTGTATGAGTACACCGGAGTTCCTATAGTTCTTAATACTTCTCTTAATGCTAGAGGAAAACCTCTTTGTTCTACTATTGAACAGGCTATAGAGTTATTTAAAAATACTGAAATGGATGCGCTTTGTGTTGGAGATAGAATTTATACGAAATGAAAATATGTATTGTTAATCCTGGTAGATGTGGAGGCACACTAATGTTGTGTTATTTACATAGTAAACTACCTGGTTATGAAATGAAGTATGAAGTTACTACAAATGATCTACCTAAGTCGAAAGATATAATATTTAAATATCAGTATCTTTACACTCACGAGCCTTTAGAGGGGGCAGATAAGTATATTGTTTGTGATAGGAAAGATAGAGAGGCGTGGTTGTTTAGTACATATATGTCTTCAGTCAACAGCCATCACCATGGAGTTGTTAAAGACTCTTTTAAGTTTAATCATCTAGATTATAATGATTCTAAATTAGGAATGAATAAAGTATACGAGGAAATCTGGGTACCAGAAAGAGAAAGACTGTTAGGAGCTGGAGCAGACATGGTTTGGTATGAAGATATGAAAATAAAGGAAGACGTTTATCTAGGCTCTACAAAACTAGTACCAGTTTGGTCTTGTAAAAGAAAGTAAATTAACTTAATATTACTAATATGGGATTACCCAAACAATTATCAGAACAACAAAAGAAGTTCGCGGAGTTACTAGTTTATAATGAAGGACGTAAAACACCAACCGAATGTGCACTCGAAGCTGGCTATGCTGAAGGCAGCGCTCACGTCCGTGCTTCAGAACTTAGGAATCCTAACAAGTTTCCCCTCGTCGTCAAATACATCGGAGAGATCAGGTCTGAAGTACAAAAGAAATATGAAGTTAATTTTGAGAAACACATCACAGAACTCGGTCGCATACGCGAAGCGGCTTTATCTAAGGGAGCTTTTAGCGCAGCAGCGAACGCAGAGGTTGCAAGAGGAAAAGCAGCAGGACTCTACATCGAACAGAAAATAAGTTTAACAGGTAAGATAGAAGATTTATCTATCGAGGAATTAGAAAGTAAAATGAAAAAAATATATGAAGATAATAAAGTTTTAGTTGAAGGCGATTATAAAGTTATAGATGGCTAAGAAATGGAAGTCACATACAGAACACGATCCTGTGTTTCATGGTACCAGCATTGGTAGAAACCCAAAGTTTAGTTCTATGAATAAAAGTAAAAGAAGAAGTTTTAAAAAATATAGAGGACAAGGAAAAATAAGATGATGTATTGCCATAAAGACCCGGAAACAAAAGCACCTGTTTATATTGTAAAGGACGCGTTAGACCCTGTTGGAATGGAGGGTGTAATAAAAGGTTTGGATGATAAAACTCACGTAGCTACTCATCAACAGCAAGGTGGGATAACAGATGATACTTCTGGTCCAAGAAATTCCAGTGTTTATTTCTTTGAAGACCCTAAACTTAGAACAGTTATAAGTAATTATGTTAAAGTAGCTAATTACCAGGCTGGTTGGAGATATGATATTACAGGAAGTGAAGAATTCCAGTTTACTAAATATGAAGGGGATAAGAAGCAACATTACAATTGGCATCTTGATGGTGAAGGGGATGTATGGTCCGCTAGAGATTTTAGTCACCCTCCAAATAATTTAAGAGAGATAAATAATCCTGATTTAGTTGGTACTGTTAGAAAGATTAGTGTTTCAGCTGTATTAAATGATGATTATAAAGGAGGGGAGTTTGAGACCATGCACATCGAAGAAGGTAAAATAGTGAAAAGCACACTTAAACCCAGAAAAGGTGATGTGATTATATTCCCTTCTTTTTTACATCATCGAGTCAAGCCTGTGACAAAAGGAACCAGATATTCAATAGTGGCGTGGTATGCGGGGCCACCTTTTAAATGAGTTGGCATTGGTATAACACTAGAAAACTGATACAAGTTTTGGAGAGATTCTGTGAGTCTGAAGAAGGCGGAGACGCTAAAGTTCAGATGATATTACCTGAAGGTAGGAATCCTTTACAGAAAGAATTTAATATAAAGGAGATAAAACTAGTGGAGAATAAGCTAGTCGGCCCTTCATATGAGAAGTACCGATTGATGATTTTGGTGGAATAATGGCGTGGAATTTTAACCCACCACCAGAGAAAATAGACTTCGCAATACTTGTTTTAATCATATTAATTTTACTTTGAAAAACGAATCAAAACTTTGGCAAAAAGTTAAGAAATATACGCCCAATATTACATGGACACGCGTTGAATCTTGGGCATCTTTTGGCTTTCCTGATCTAGTTGGATACACTGAAAACAGGGGATTTTTTACAGTTGAGCTTAAAGTAACAAAAAGTAATAAAATAACCTTCTCACCACACCAAATTGCGTTCCATATTAAGCATCCCACGAATACTTTCATCCTTGCCGCGGTGCTCGGTCAAAGAGCCCCGAAACTTTATCCAGGGTCCGCGATCCGCGAGCTTGTGGACCTCGGGCTTGAGGCCCCCGGAGCTTGTGAGCTTGAGGACTGGACCGCGCTTGAGGCTTGCTTGCTGGCTTGAACGCTTGCGGCTTGCTCCCTTGCGCGCTTGCGCCTGAGCTTGTACCCCCACTTCCTGTAAGCTTCGTCAGGTGTCATGCCGTCAGGCACG
>Ga0315330_10000047_pt1 | contig 56016 bp, 74 predicted proteins | sample M140m34915metaG_FD_203453 | JGI IMG/M metagenome (GOLD analysis project Ga0315330, IMG submission 203453) | Ammonia-oxidizing marine archaeal communities from Monterey Bay, California, United States - M1 40m 34915 | ecosystem: Environmental > Aquatic > Marine > Intertidal zone | place: USA...
CAGCCCACACCTGTGGGTAGTTATGTATTAATGTTTTTCTTAGTGTGTCAAGCTGTCCCCATATATCTCGTATGACATCAGCTTGATTCTCGATAGTTTTATCTTTATTGCTCATCTAATTTGTTTGCTTGGTGCTGTAAGTATATGGCTAGTACCGCCATCACACCTACTATTATGTACACGCTAGTCATCTTGTTCTGTTTTCGTTTTACTTTCCGTTGCTAGTTTACGCAACAGCTTCTGTGATTCGCTTGGGTTGATCGTTAGCATATCAGCGAAGTCATCGAATGGGAATGACTCATATCCGATTTGTGTTTTACGTTTCTTACTCATCGTTGTATTGTTTAATAAATTCTGCTATTAGTTTATTGTCGTTCATGAGTGTAAGTATTGTGATTTGTAATTGTTTGGGTGGTAGTCGTATGCCATCTCTACCATATCTGCATAGAGTTTATCACGAACGCCTTTGATACCGAAATATGCTTTCACCTCTCTAACTTTCCAACTCTTGTTAGGTTTCTGACCTTCCTTCCATAGGGCGAGGTCACGCTTCGCTAGCATGAGGTTGAAATATCCGAGTGAGTATGTAATGCCTTCGATCCCTGAAGGCTGCTGTAAGTCTTGTTCAAATTGTGTCATTGTGTTTAGTATTTTATTTTAGTTTTCTTTTGTAGTTTAATTCTCTGCCTCTATCGAGAATGTTTTCTCCTTCAGCCATACCTAGTTGGTAGTACTGCCTCCATGCATCAGATGAAAGGAAGTTATTAAACCAATCAAGGTACATAGCTTCGGCTTGTTCGTCAGTGTAGTTCATTGTATTTAGTTTTTATGTCCGCAGTGCGGACGATTAATGCATTACTAATCCTACTTTGTTAGTTCGGTTGAACCACTTAGTAGCTTTAAGGTCGCTCTCCATAGCGTTTACATACCCTGCACTCTCTAGTTCTTCGTAGCTATCGAAGATTCGTGCATGGCGATCTGTGGCGTAGTCAATCATGTCGTCACGAGTACCGCCCTCGCTGTAGATGATGTCGTAATTCTCAGGGATATCAACACCAACGAATAGAGGTATAGATTTTGTGTATGAGTAGAATCTCACATCAGGCATTCGCCTAGCTATCTCCATCCATTTAGCTATGTATGCTTTTGAGTAGTAGTCACCGCTATCGTGAACCCTCAGGATATCTACCTTTTTCTTAGTCAACTCAGCAACCATATCTTCTACGAAATCATCCGACTTAGTAGCTAGGTAGCGGAACTGAAAGGCAGGTTTTACATTGCTCCATGAGTAGGCACCTTTCTGAGCATAGCAGAACTTAGCACAGCTTCCTGCAAATGGGCAGGTACGCTTTCCGTCTGCATTCTCGAAGGCAGGTATTCCGAAGTTGAACACTCGTAGACCTGTGATTCGTGAAGTCCTTTTGAGTTTAATATTCTGTGTTATTAGCTGTGTCATTACTCAGTGATTTTGATTTCAGCATAAGCAGCGCAACTAGGTGCATTTCCGTATTCGTACACCGAGCAAGATGTAAGCATCATGCTCATCATGATTGCCATTCCAAGAAGGAAGGCTGTAGGTATATAGTTACTTAGTTTCATTGTTTTTATCGTATTGGTTTGCGTAGTAGTTTATTTCTTCTTCGTGTAGTCTTAAGACTAGAGGGTAGTCTAGTTCTTCAGCGTTCCATACGTCAACGTATACGCCGATGTCACCCTTTCTAACTGCTACGTGTGCAGACCTTAGCCCTTCATTGTATAGCTGTAGAACAGCTTTCTCATATATATTCATTGTGTATTATTTAGCGATATTTTTCCAGTAGCGAAGCGTGTCTTCTAGTTCTTTGCGCTTCTCGTGCTCGTCGGCACCTAGCTCGTTGAGCATAGTTTCTACCACTCTGATTTGACTTATTGCAGTCATGTAGTCGTGTTGAATTATAGGCATGTTGCTTTGTTTTAAACTTCGTTTAGTTCCATTTCCATCCATTGCTCAAGGCTTCTATACCCTACTCTAGAGTAAAGGATGCTATTTAGTGTGTCAACACTACTCCCATTGATAGAGCATACTAGGCTGATTTCGTCTTCAGTAGCTACTCCGTAGTCTACTAGATAGTCGTAAAGTTCTTCGAATTTGTTCATTGTATATAGGTTTGAATTACACTACAAAGAAACGTCCGCAGTGCGGACATTTCCTAGTAATGTTTGTTAATATATGTTAAGCGTTTACGATTTCTTTTAGTTCAATAGTAGGTAACAGCTTGTCGCGCTGTTCTTCTAGTTGACTTATGATGAAGTCAAGCGTTCCGAGCATTGTTGCGTTATCACACTTTTTAAGTTCGATATTGTACTGCTCATCTATTGTCATCTTTGCGCCCGTTGTGAGTTCCTGCACTTGATAAAGTATTTTTGTCTTATCCTCATCTTTCTCAGGCTTTACGAACTTGAGTAACTTCGGTACTGAATACATTTCTTTTTCTTGTTTGATGTACGCCTTCACTTTCTCTTTGTCGATTTTCGCCACGTTTACAAGGTCATTAAAATACGTTTTCTTGTATCCGTACGCCTTGAGTAGGTCGTCGCGTTTCATGTCTAGTACTTTCTTGTTAGCCTTCCAATACTCATACCCTTGATTACAAAGATTAGCTACTTTTAGAATTAGCTTGAAACTATCTAAGCTACCTCTATCGGCTTTCTTGTTTAGGTCTTTAACTTTTGTTACATTAGTTTTTAAAATCTTATCCATGATTTATATTTATTTAAAAGGTTTGTTTTTAGTTATCAAAATTTAGGGCACGGCTTTAGCCTTTACCCGCTCATTGATTTAGGTGTGGCTCCACCTGCGCACGTGTTGCGGTGCGCTCATATGTTAGATCCGTAGTGCGGACGTTTTTAGGCTCTGTTTAGTCGTGCTTGCTTCCGCTCGTTGTGGCGGTTTCTGCTTCGGTCTATTGAGTACCCGTATTTATGCTCTAGTTCATCGGTTTTTTTCTTGTATCGGTTCACTCGTTGCCCTTTCGTGCTGCTGAAAGTCTTACCTGAGTATTCTCTGCGGTATCGCTTATCTTGTTGCGCTCGTTTAGGGTTGTGAGCATTTATGGTTCCTAGTGTTTTCATCTCGTTTTGTTTGTTGGTGTAAAGATTCATAAAATTAAATCTTGTATGCAAGGCTTTTAACATTTGTTAACACTTTTTAACATTTAGCCCTATCTCTATTTTCTGCTATATGGAATCCTGCGCACGTACGTACACACGCACACGAGAGGGTTGAATTAATGGTTGAGGTAGACAGCCTTAACTTATTGATTAGTAGTCACTTAGAAGTATTTTAACATTCGTTAACAAGGTAACTCGTTGATTTTCAGTTAGTTAGCACTTCTCAGAAAAGTAAGGGTAAGATACTAGCGAGGGTATAAAGTCGCTTAAAACGGCTTAAAATGCGTCGGTGTTAAAATATGTTAAATGTTTGAAGTTTTGCCGTATATGTTGTAAGAGCAATTGTTAGCCATACCTAACAATTGTAATAAGGTTAGTCTAATAAAGTGTAAGCCCGTATGAGGGTATTCTTCGGCATGTATGTATTATAGGTGTGGTATTGTCACTACTTGAGATATAACACGTTACAAGATTCAGTTAATGCTCGACTATAAGTTAACGTACCTAAGCTGCTGAACTACAAGCAGTTACCAAAAAGCTAAAAAGTATGCGCAAAATGCGTCTAATATTGGGGTACGGGGTTTGATTTTTGCGTTTCAGTATCGTAATGCTACCGTCATATACTATGTATAATCCCCACCATATGTATTTCTGATCGTTTTTTACAGTCTACTACGTCATTTTCGCAGAAATCCGATGGTTCTAAGCCTATGTATTCATCACGCTAGTTTTACTTTATAACCCATAACGCTGTGATTGTTAGCAAATTAGAGGCTGTCTCTTAAAGCTTTACTAGAGACTTGACTTTTTAAAAAATAGTTTATACCTTTACGGCATCGACAGTATAGCGATAAGCTGTTCAGATGGTTTTGTTGTATGTACTGAAGATTCATTTATAGTTTAAACGCAAGAATAGTTGTATGCGAGTAAAAAAGAAAGATCCTCCAAAAGTAGAGAACGATAATATGGCTATCATATATATGATGATGCAAGATGGTGCTAGCTATGGTGAGATCCAGAATTTTGCCAACAATGCTGGTAATAGAAAAAGCAACTACTCGTTTAATCAAAGAACAGGTCAGGTAGGTGTACAAGGAGAAGATGGTAAGTTTAGGAAATTAGATAAAAAAGCATTTGACTCTGCTTCTGGCGGACAATACCAAGGATTGTGGAACAGAAAGTAAAAAAAGAATCCATTCGTCGTGATAGTAAATAGATTTAGTAATGGTGGTAGCTTACAGAAAGATCCACCGAAAGGGTATAAGTACAATGAAGCAGGTGAGCTAGTACCTATAGACTTCGAAGAGTTTCACGAAGAGGGTGTTATAGACCTTGGTGATCTAATGCGAGGGGTGGCCAATGTGGAGAGTGCTGGTGGAGCGCTTATGGTGAACCCATATAGTTCGGCAACTGGGTTGTATGGTCAGCTATATAATGAGATAAAGGACCTACCGTTTATGCAGGGGGTGAGTAGAGATCAGTTCTCTAAGGATAAGGACCTGCAGAACAAAGTATTTATGATGAGATATGAAGGTGAGCTACCTAATATACCGTCATTGGAGAAGAATGCGTATGATCTGACAGAGGAATATGCGGAACAGCTTGGTGATAAGTTCGACTTTACGTTAGATGAGGTGGCTGCACTAAGTAACTTCTTAGGCCGTCAAGGTGTGAGGCAGTTCTTTGCTGCACTTAGAGATGGTAGAGAGTACAAACCTCAAGGTGTAAACAAGCCTGTGATGGAATACCTAGATATATACAGACAAGGTAGAGATGCGAGTCAAGAAGAATAAGTTTGTAGCTGACAAGGTGCGTAAGATTATGGAAGAAGGTAAGCCTATGAAGCAAGCTGTTGCTATTGCTCTTAGTATGTGGGAGAAGCGTAAAAATAAATAGCTTATCTTTGCGTCATGCGCACAAAGTACAAACAATATCAAAGCGGTGGTTTGCTACCTGCTAAGTCGGGAAGACTTTCTTCGCAGGAACGTAGACGACTAAGAGAGCTTAGAAGAGAACAAAAAGCTCAAGGGTTTAAAAGAAAGAGTGCAACTGGACTCACATCTGCTGAAGCAGTAGAAAAGCAAAGACTAGAGAGACGACGTAAAGAAAACGTAGGGCAGGATATCAAGAGAGGTGCTATTGCAGCAGGTGCTATTGGTGCAGCGGCTTTAGCGGCCCCTGCAGTTATCGGAGCTCTTGGGGGTGGTGCTACGGCTACTGGTGCAGCAGGTGCTGGAGCAGCTGGGACTGGAGCTGCGGCTACTGGTGCAGGAGCTACTACAGCGGCAGGAGCTGGAGGAGGACTGCTAGGAAAAGGAGTCTCTTTAATAGAGAAAGGAAGTAAGGCTGCAGATGTAATCAATCAAGCTAAGAATATAGCTGACACAGCTGGTAAGTTTGTACCTAAGTCTTTACAACAAACTGAGCAACCAGAAAGCTTTATGAACGCTATGGATGTTATTGGTAGCGACAAAAAGTTTGCTGATTTCGGATCTACAGAAGTTGGTCAGTATGCACAGCCAGCTGGCGGAGACAACGTTCCAGCTATGGATCTAGATAGAACGTCAGTAAATAAATTACTAGGTGTTCTTTCTGATCGTAGCTCTCAAGAGGCTCCTGAAGGCGCTCCTAAACTACTGGAAAGCATTATGGCTGGACCAATAGGATTACAAGACAGACTTACAAGTTCTGATCCTAGAGTTCAAGAAATGATGAATTCACAAATGGAGAGGGTTGGTGGTTTTAAACCAGAGAGAGGTTTAGCTGGACTTGGTGAAGTATTCGCAACAGGAGGTAGAGTAAAGAAATATAAGAAGAAAAAGTAATGGCTACATTAAACGTAACTATATCAGAAGATCTAGTCCTTAATGGACAAACGATAGTAAGCAAGAACAGTGCATCATATACTGTTACTTCTATCGATCACAGAATTATTAAGTGTACCACTACAGAACAAACTGTTCTACTATTTAACAGCGCTGATGCTGCTGGTACAGTAAAGGATGCTACTCTTAAGTACCTACGCTTTACAAACTTAGACTCTACGAACTTCGTGATTGTAAGAGTAAAGGGTAATAACGAAGAGTACTTTGTAAAGGTTCCTGCTGGAGCGAGCTTCGTACTGTCTGACGGACAGATGGATGCTAATGCAACAGGCGGAGAAACAGTATCACTAGCTAACATAGATGAGATCTCTATAGATGCAGACACAGCTACTTGCGATGTAGAGATGTATGCAGCTTCAGACCCTTCATAACATAACAACATGGATATTAAAAGAAGAAAAAAACCAGACGTAAACGAATTACTTCAAGCTCTAGCAGAAGGTAAAGCTGGAAAGCTTGCTAGACTAGAGAACAGGGATAGACGACAGTTTAACAGAGAGCAGAACAAGCAGTTTAGAGAAAGCATGGATATCTACAATCAGCTTCACGATGCTGGACCTGATAGCTGGACTCCTGAACAGGCTGACTTTGTAAACCAAATGGATACATACCTTGATGATATGTACGGAGACAACAAGGCTAATAAGATGTCTGACGGCAGTGGTTCTAAACTCACTGGCAAAGATGTAGGTAAAGCTATTGGTGGTGGTTTAGGTATAGTTGGTTTAGGTATGGCAGCTGAGCAGATAGCTCGTGATAGATTGCAACCAGACAATCCATTTCGTCCAACTACTCTAGAGAGACTAAGAGAACTGCTAGGTAGAGACTAATGAGGTTTCTAAGGAGATATAATTCTGGTGGCGAGGTAGATCTTCCTAAAAAGAAGAAACTAGAAACTGTAAAAGATACTATTGCTTATACTGGTGATCGTCGTGGCGATAAGAAGTATGATGTAAATACTCTTTTAAGTATACTAAATTTCAGTAATTCACAGACTAAGTCTGCTCCAATGTTTGAGCTTCCAGAAGAAAAAGAGGCTCGAATAGCTGCAGAGCAATCAGTAAAGCCTATAGCTTATAAAGATAAGCAAGGTAACTATAAAGTCACGTACCGTGAAGACGCTGAATCTAAATACGAACCAGCTGTTAGTGTATCAGGTCTTAAAAAAGATTTTCTAGATAAGCTTTCAGGTCGTGATTTATCAGAAAAAGAAGCTGGAAGATTTAGAAAACTTATGATGGAGCCTGCTTTCCTAGACTACTTTATAGGTATACAAGAAACAGAACCAAAGGGAAGAAGCTTTAGAAGCGTTAACGTAGCCAAAAATGTGGGTAGAAAAAGTCAAAATATAGGTGCTGGAACTACAGGCGGCAAACCTGAAGGCGAAGGTATTATGAAAATAATTAACGGAGTGAAGTACTGGTGCACCGAAGAGGAGGGATGTAAAATAATGGCAGGGGCTAGATAAAAACTAACTAAGTACACCAATTGAAAAAAAACTACTTTAACACAAAGAAAAAAAGAAAAGATCATTCGAAAGAAGCAGAGCTAATAAGATTAAATAAATTAAAGAATGAAACTCGAAGTAATAAGAATCAACAAAGGAAAGGATTCCACTAACGGAATACTCTTCGACATAACTAATGATGAAAGAAGATTTCTTTGCTACACCTTGGAAGACGAAAGTCGCAAGGAAAAAGTTTACGGAGAAACTTGCATACCTGAAGGAGAGTATCGTATCGGCTTTCGAACTGTGGGTGGATATCACGCCAAATACAGTAAGAGATTTGCTGACATACATAAAGGCATGCTTCATGTCTTGGATGTGCCAAACTTTGAATATATTCTTCTTCACTGCGGTAATACTGATGAGGACACTGCAGGGTGCTTACTACTGGGTGACACGCAAGAAAACAACAACATCAAAAAAAACGGTTTTATAGGGAAGAGCACAGCAGCATATATGAGAGTGTACCCACCGATTGCCGCAGCACTAGAAGCTGGTGAGGAGGTAACGATAGAGTACAGAGATCTAGCTGAGTGTTTACTTGTATCACCGATTCAACTAAAAGAATTTATACAAGGAGAATGTTAGGATTAGGAAACAGCATATCAACACTACCATACGTACAGAGCGCAGCACCGTATTCGAATACGAAGTCTTTAGATGGTGATTTATCGAATTCTAATGGTGTTAACACAAACTACGATCCACAGACTCTACTTAGAGGCTCTCACAGTTTCAGCATGTGGCTTAAGCCTGATGATGGAATACCCTCCCAAGCACAGATAGTATTTGGTGTTAATGCTGGATCTGCCGATTTTTCCTTCCTGAACATAACAACCGCAGGGGCGCTAACGATGTGGTTGTACTCAAACGGAACTGGACTTGGAAACATATCAATACCAAGCACTAACAGTGCGGTATTTTCTGATGGAGCTCAATCAGACTTCACGCACATTGCTATAGTGCAAGACTACAGTGGGTCTAACGTAGAGATCACCTTCTACGTAAACGGATCTGCTGCTGCTCACACCTATTTAGCAGGCTTTAAGGTGAGTGTAGCTAACGCAAATCAGTTTGCCTCTAGTGGAATAGAGATGGGTATTGATGGTACCTCTCTAAACACTGGAACTTGGGGTCTTTCTGGTGGATTCGATGGTTTAATTGATGAATTCGCTGCTTTCACTAAAGCCCTTTCCGCTAGTGAGGTGTCAGACATCTACAATAGCGGTACTCCGAAAGATGAAAGCGGCCATGACGGACTAGAGTTATACTACAGATTCGAAGACGATCTTACAGATACTGCTGGAACAAGTAACGGAAGCGCTCAGGGAACAGTTACATTCAGCTCAACAACACCTTAATATGAAGTACGTAATACTAGATAGAGACGAAATACTTGCAGAGGCTGCAGACCTACCTAATAGAAACACAATTGCTGGGTCTAATGATACAGGCTTAGTAGGGTATGACAACATCCCAGCTAAGTACAACTCTAAGATAGCTTACACCAGAGAGCAAGTAGAGACAATGATGAGAGACGACTTCAGTGTATACTACGTCTCAGGCTTCTAAATCTCTGTAGAAAGACTGCACTAACAATCTCGCCTTCTGTGTGAGCGCATACCTTACTCTGTAATTCATCTTAGTCTCTTCACGGAAGAGGTGATCCTCCATTGTCTGAGACGGAGTTAGCTTTTCGAAGTGTTTATATACGTACCCTTCATTAGCTAAAGGGAATACCAGCCTTTCACCTATATGGTTCTTAGAGTAGTCGTAGTCTTTGCTAGCGTAGTCTAGTGTCCAGAACTCTAGGTCATACGCCCATAGCATAAACATAAGCTCCTTCTCGAAGATGTCGTTCTTTCTGCAGAAGCTACGTATCTTTGTTCTAAGATTTTTTAAGTAGTTTCTTTTTACGTATCTTTGAGGTAGTTTCGAGAAGTCTCGAAAGAGTTTCTTCTTTTTAACTTTACTTTTAGGCATAGACAAATATATGGATAAGACAGAGTTTTTCCTAGAGCTACAGCAGCTTTATCAGCAGATTGAAGACCTCGTAGAAAAGCATGGGGTAGAAGAACAGTTTGCTTGTATCATGGTAGGTGGCCTAATGAGAGACCGAGACGAGTTTAGCAAAGAGTTTAAAGGACTGTACCACTACTCAATAGACGATGCGGTAGAACTAGAACAAATAATTGATTTTATATATAACACATTTAACAGAGACAACGATATCGATAAAGGGCTAGACGACCTTCTCGACGGAACTGGTATCTCACTTAATTAAAATGGAAGGCATAATACGAAAGATTATCATTGGGAAAGATCCCAAGGATGCCATGGCATATTACATAGGCATGAGAGCAGGAGACAATAAAGTCTCTACTATAGTGCTAGATGATAGACATCTACACAAGTATGGTAAGAAAAGATTCCTAGTATATCTACAAGGTAGTGACAACGCACAGGTTTTATGGAAAGCTGTCGACGAAATGCCGTGTATTGTAGAATACGATTGTAACTTCTAAGCCATGAAAGCTTTACATGTATTCGTTGTTGAACTGGAAAAGCAGATCAACGACACGATAGAGACTGACTCAGGTCTTAATCTATATATAGACACTAGATTCGAAAATGGTCAGTTCCCTAACAGGGTAACATCAGGGCCTGTGGTATCCCCACCTTATAGATATAATACTGGGGTAGAGGTTGGTGACGAGCTATACTTCCACCACCTAGTTGTACTAAACGAAGGACAGAAGCTTACAGGTAACGACAAGCACTTCGTTGTAAGCTACGATCCAGACGTAGCGTTAAGCAACCAAGCTATCGCCTACAAAAGCAAGAAGGATGGTAAGATCAGATGCCTAGCTGGATGGTGCCTTCTAGAAGCTATAGAAGAAGAGGAAGAAGAGAAGGGTATTATCGAAGTTGTTTCTCTTGAGGAAAAATTACCAACCACAGCGAAAGTAGCTTACCTTTGTGAAGAAGCTAAGGAGATGGGAGTGAAGGAGGGAGATATCGTAGGCTTCAAACAGAACAGAGACTACAGAATAAAAATAGACGGTAAGGAGTACTTCAGAACTCGTGCAGTCGACCTAATGTATATAATTGAATAAAATATGTGGAACAAAGAAGAACTATGGGAGCAGCTCGCAGATAACGAGTGCTTACTAGCTGACGGCTTCAACGAAGCTGTTATCGGAATTACATTTGGTGTAAACGCTACAGCTGTATACAGTGTAAGTAAAGTCCTTGATATCCTTGTAGAAGAGGGTATGAGTATAGAGGATGCTATTGAGCACTTCGAATACAACATTGGTGGCAGCTACATAGGAGAAAAGACACCTATATGGGTTTACGATTTAGATGAGCAAGAGTAAGTTTACAACTATCTCAGCTTCTGAAAGACTTATGAGAAGTATGGAGGTAGCTATCAACAACATGATAGAAGAAGTGAAGAAGCCTGTTGATCCAGAAATCAACGGTAGTGCTAGAAAAGCAGAGCTTCAATCTATCAAGCAGACAGCTACAGACTGTAAAGAGCTTATCATAGAGAGACAGAGATTAGAGCAAATGGTAAAAGACCTCAAGAACAACGGTGAGATAAATCAAGGCGGTGACTACAGCGGTGGTTTTGCCGAAAGGTTTTCTAAATAAATACTAAAATGAAAAAGCAAATTAAATTCAACGTCGAAGCCAAGGCTTCGCTTAGAGCTGGAGTTGATGCTCTAGCTAATGCAGTTAAAGTAACACTTGGACCTAAGGGACGTAACGTAGTGATACAGAAGAGTTTCGGTGCACCTCATGTAACTAAAGATGGGGTTAGTGTTGCTAGAGAAGTTTTCCTACCAGACCCTGTAGAGAACATGGGCGCTCAAATGGTAAAGGAGGTAGCGTCACGAACATCCGACGTAGCTGGAGACGGTACTACTACAGCAACCGTTATAGCACAATCTCTAATCGAACTGGGCATGAAGAAAGTCCTTGAGGGCTCTTCTCCTATCGATATTAAAAGAGGTATGGATATAACGCTTCAGTCAGCTATAAAATCTATAGAGAAGAACAGCACTCCAGTAGGTTCTAATAGTGATGAAATTGCACAAGTTGCAACGATCTCTGCTAACAACGATAAAGAGATTGGCGACTTAATAGCAGAAGCTATGTCTAAGGTTGGTAAAGAAGGTGTTATTACTGTAGAAGAAGCCAAGGGTATGAGCACAACTATAGATGTTGTAGAGGGCATGAAGATCGATAGAGGGTACCTAAGTCCTTACTTCGCTACTAACCCAGAAAAGATGGAGGCTGAACTTATCAACCCATTTATTATGCTGGTAGACCAAACAGTAAGCAAAATGTCTGACATAATTCGAGCTCTTGAGTTAACAGCTAAAGCAAACAGACCGCTTCTTCTAATTGCAGAAAACGTAGAAGGTGAGGCTCTTAGTTCTTTAGTAGTAAACAGAGTGAGAGGAAATATTCAGGTTGCTGCGATCAAAGCACCTTCCTTTGGTGACAATAAAACTAGCATCCTAGAAGATATTGGAATCCTTACCAATGGGATTGTTATATCTGAAAAAATGGGTGTTGATTACAGCTCAGTAAGTCTAAGTCAATTAGGTGAAGCTGATAAGGTGATTATTACAAAAGACAGCACAACTATCGTAAACGGTAAAGGTGATTCTGAAGCTATTGAAACAAGAGCTAACGAGTTACGCCAACAGAAAGAAACAGATAGGCTTGCTAGATTCGCTGGTGGGGTAGCTGTACTAAAGATTGGTGCTGCTACAGAAGTAGAGATGAAGGAAAAGAAAGATAGAGTAGACGACGCTCTAGCTGCAACAAAAGCTGCTGTTGAAGAAGGTGTTCTTGCAGGTGGTGGCGTGGCATGTATGCAGGCTGTATATGATGCTGTTGACGAAAGTACGCTACCAGACGGAGAAAAAAATGGGATGTTTATCTTAGCTGAAGCAGCGAAAGCTCCGCTTATGCAGATAGCAAAGAACGCTGGGTATGATCCTAAAGAAGTTCACTTAAAAACTTTAGCTGAACCTCGTGGACATGGATTCAATGCTAAGACTGGTGAGTACGGAGACATGCTGAAGATGGGTGTTGTAGACCCAGCTAAGGTAACTCGTGTGGCGCTAGAGAATGCTGTATCTATCGCAGGTATGGTTCTACTAACGGAATGCACTATGTCAATTATGCAGGAATAAGATATGTCGGCCCTACTTGAACTTAAAGATTATGAAGAACCTGCTGTTAAGATTTGTCCCAGTGGTACGGAGGGTGAAGTTATCGAACTCGGTGGGCTACTCATTTGTCTTCCGAAAAGGCCGCCTAAGAAACAAATTCAAGGACATAGCAAATCAAAGCTTCTGCAAATGTGGGAGAGGATATCTATGCCGAAGGAACTGTCTCGTGTTCGTTCTATGGATGAGTGGGCTGAAATGCCAAGGGAGTTCAGAGAGAAGTTTCGTCCATATATCGAAGAAGAGTTTAGGCGTAGGCGTGAGGGCTTTTGGTTTTATAACAACGGTACACCTACATATATTACGGGGAGGCACTACATGATGCTTCAGTGGACCAAGCTAGACATCGGATATCCTAACTTCTTAAACTTTCAACGTGAGATCTTTTTACATATGGCTGCGTGCGAAGCTGATCCACGTTGTATTGGTCAGCTTTACACTAAGTGCCGTCGTTCTGGTTATACTAATATCTGCTCTTCTGTACTTGTTGATGAAGCGACGCAAGTCAAAGATAAGCTTCTTGGCATACAGTCGAAAACTGGTAAGGATGCTCAGGAGAATATCTTCATGAAAAAGGTGGTGTATATGTTCCGTAACTACCCATTCTTTTTCAAACCTATTCAGGATGGTACGACTAACCCACGTATGGAGTTAGCGTTCCGTGAACCATCGAAGCGCATAACTAAAAACAATAAAACATCTCAGATAGGTGAAGCACTCAATACCGTAATCAATTGGAAGAACACAACCAATAACGCATACGATGGTGAAAAACTCCATATCATGTACCTCGATGAGGCAGGTAAGTGGGAGAAGCCTACAGATATAAGAGATGCTTGGAGGATACAGAGAACCTGCTTGATTGTAGGTAGAAAGATTATTGGTAAAGCGCTGGTAGGCAGTACCGTAAACCCTATGGATAAGGGAGGTAAGGAGTACAAAGATCTTTGGGAAGACTCTAATCCAGACGAAAGAAATTCTAACGGAAGAACTAGATCTGGTTTGTACAGGCTGTTTATTCCTGCGTATGATTCGCTTGAGGGTTTTTTCGATAAGTATGGACATCCTGTTGCAGAAGATCCTAGTTCAGTCATAGAAGGGTTAGATGGTGAAGACATTATATTCGGATCAAAGACTTTCCTGAAGAATGAAAGAGACAGCCTCAAAGACGATCCATCAGAGCTTAACGAGGTTACTCGACAGTTTCCTTTCACAGAGGATGAAGCATTCAGAGATAGTATTGATGGTAGCCTATTTAACATCGGTCAGATATACGAACAGATACAACATAATGATGAACTATTTCCAAACCCTGTAGTAGTAGGAAACTTTGTTTGGAAGAATGGTGTGGCTGATACCGAGGTAGTATTTAAACCAGATCCGCAAGGCAGGTTTAGAGTAGCTTGGATGCCACCACAAGAATTAAGAAACATAAAGAAGTATGAGCGAGGAAAGCTTGTACCACCGAATGCAGAGCTAGGAGTGGGAGGCGTCGACTCCTACGACCTTGACGCCACCGTCGACGGACGAGGGTCAAAGGGAGCGTTACACCTTTACAACAAATTTCATATGGAGCATCCAGCAAATATGTTTGTATTGGAGTATGCGTCTCGTCCACCTCTAGCTAAAATCTTCTACGAAGATGTATTGATGGCTTCTGTATTTTACGGTTACCCAATATTAATCGAGAACAATAAGTACGGTATCGCAAGACACTTTGAATCAAGGGGTTACGACGGTTACTTACTTGGTAGGCCTGCGCACTTATCTTCACCTAACTCTAAGGTTAACGTAAAGACAAAAGGTATACCTTCTAACTCTAACGATGTAATACAAGCTCATGCTCACGCCATAGAAGCATACATACACAATCACGTAGGATTCAACAGAGAAACTGGTGAGATGGGTAGAATGTATTTTAACAGAACTTTAGAAGACTGGATTGGATTTAACATCACAAACAGAACAAAGTTTGACTTGACTATCAGTGCAGGTTTGGCCCTACTTGGTGCGCAAAAAGTCAAGCAAAAGAAAAAGCCAAGCAACTTCAATGAGAAGAAGTTCTTTAGGAGATATAAGCCAATCTCTTGAAAACAGCAGATTTAGTATATTTGCAAAAATAGAATCCCTTGATGTATAATAGTAATAAGAAAAAGTCAGGCTTCCCTGATGCGCTTGCACCACAGCAAGCCAAGTCTCAAGAAGCTTACGGACTGCAATATGCAAAAGCCATTGAGTCACAGTGGGGTACAAGACATAATGCTAGTTCTATGATTAGTAAGCGTAATAAGATATTCGATAGGAATAGAGATTACGCTAACGGAACTCAAGATACAAACATCTATAAGCAGATCTTAACGAACCTTGATGCGAACAACGCAGACGGTAGTTTAGTTAATTTGGATTTCACTCCAGTACCTATCCTTCCTAAGTTTGCTCGAGTCGTTACAAACAAGATCTTGTCTCGCAACCCATATCCAAACCTTGAGGCTATCGATCCTCTTTCATCTTCTGAAAAGAACAAAGAGAAGCAGCGAATTAAAACTCAAGTTGCTGTAAAAGAAGATCTTATGGATCTAAAGCAGGAGACTGGAGGCCTTGTACTAGATGAAGATCCAGACAAGTTGCCCGATACATTAGAGGAAGCGGATATCTTTTTAGACACCAACATTAAAACTGACGCTGAGATTGCAGCTCAGATTGGTACAAACTTAACTCTATCTTGGAACAACTTTACTGATAGCATCTACAGAAGAAACGTAAAGGACTTAGTAGATATTGGTATATGTGTTACTAGAAGAACAAACGATCCTAGCTACGGAATCAAGACAGACTACGTTGATCCAGCTACATTCGTTCATAGCTACACAGAAGATCCAAGCTTTGGGGATTTGGTATATGCAGGTCATATTAAAAATATGACTATTCTTGAACTTAAGCGTATTGCAGGAGATAAGTTTACAGAAGAGGAGTACAAGAGTATTGCAATAGAAGCAGCAAGAAGTAAGTCTCAGGATACGTCTAATTTTTATAGAACTCATCACGACTCTGTAAACAATAGAAGTTCATATGGTTATGATGAGTATAGAATTGAAGTACTAGACTTCGAGTTTATCTCTGTTGACTGTATGCACTTTGAAGAAAAAGAAAATAGATACGGTAATGTAAACTTCTTTTATGAGGGGTTTAATTACAAGGAGAAGACTGGAGGCGTGTTCGAAAGAAAGCCTCACCGCATGGATATTGAAACTGTGTACGGAGGCATGTATGTGCTAGGTGCTAAGAAGCTGTTTAACTACGGCCTTAAGACTAATGTGCCTAGAAATATGCACGACATAGGTAGAACTAGATTAGGGTATTCTGTAGTCGCAACGAACTTCAGAAACATGATGCCTAAGTCTATGGTAGATAGCTGTATAGGTTTTGCAGATATGCTGCAGATCACACACCTGAAGCTTCAGCAAGCAATCGCTAAAGCAAAGCCTGATGGACTTATCATTGACATTGAAGGACTAGAGAATGTCCAGCTCGGTAAGGGTGGTGAGTTACAACCGTTAGAGTTACACGACATCTACGAGCAGACAGGTGTATTCTACTACAGAAGTAAGAACCCAGAAGGAGGTTTCCAAAACCCACCTGTACGTGAAATAGGAAACAGCATCCGTAATATCAATGAGCTTATTGGTATCTACAATCACTACCTGAGACTTATCAGAGATACTACAGGAATTAACGAAGCGATGGATGCATCTACTCCTAAGGGTGATGCACTTGTTGGTGTTAGAGAACAGGCTATTGCTGCAGGTAACAATGCTATATATGATATTACAAATGCATCTATGATTCTGTTCAAGAAGGTTTGCTCTGACATCGTTAAGTGTTTGCAGATTATACCACCTAACTCAGTACTAATGAAGATCTACCAAAACGCTATTGGTGAATCTAATATGAATGTTCTAAGTTCTTTCAGTGACCTACCAATGTTTAACTTCGGTGTCACTGTACAGAAGGAGATGGAAGATAAAGAGAAGGCGTATCTGGAGCAGAATATTCAAATAGCCTTGCAACAGAAAGAGCTAGATATTGAAGATGCTATTGCCATCAGAAACCTTAAGGATATAAATCAAGCTGAAAGACTTCTTGTGGTAAGACGTAAGAAGAGAATAAAGAGAATGCAGGATCAAGCTATGCAAAACTCTCAAGTTCAATCGCAGCAAGCTCAACAAGCTTCTCAGGCGGCCTCTCAAGCTAGACAGCAAGAGATGCAAATGGAGGCTCAGATAGAAGCTCAAAAGCTACAGATAAAAGCTCAGCTAGATATTCAGGTTGCTCAGGCTCGTCATCAGTTACAAAAGGAGATTGAAATGATCAGAGCGCAGGCTACATTAGGATTTAAGACTGATGATCAAGAGTTCAAAGAAAAGATTGAGGTGCTAAAAGAGGATAGAAAAGACAATAGAGTTAAAAAGCAAGCTAAAGAACAAAGCAAGCTAATATCTCAAAGACAGGGAAAAAGAGGTGAGTTAGAGAATGAGTCTAACGAAACCGCTGAAAAAATAATCGAAGATATATTAGAACAATAATGGCTAGAGTAAACTTAGACATATCAAAGAATCTTGACATCACATGCAGACGAGGTGATTCTTTTAGCTTAACATTAACATTGAAGGATTCAAGCGGTAGCGCTATTAATCTTCACGGTGGTAATGAAGCTACATTCTTTATGCTGGTAACAAAAGCTAACCCAGCTGTAGTTGCACTAGCTACTGATGGGCTCGAAGAGTCTGCAGATAGACTGGCTGAGATATCAGTTTCTATAACTGACACATCAGATACTACATCAAGTGATGCTACTGGTATCGTAAAGTTTGAAGCTTCTGCTGCAGATATGAAAGCTGTAGATAGCGGTAGATACAAGTATGATATTCAGTACGTTGATACAAACGCTGCTAACAATGTAGACTCTGCTAACAAAGCAACAACTATACTTACTGGAAGCTTTGTAATTAATAGCGACGCTAGTAACGTTTAATCATGGATGTAACACTTTCTATATCTTCAGGATCTATCGGTGTGTCTGAAGCAACCGTAGTAAACGCAACCGCATCTTTACCTTCAGCTATAACAGCAACACCTAGTAGATCGACAATAAAAGTAGAGGTGACTCACTCTGTAAACTCTTTAAGATGATTCGTAAATTACTTATTACCAACCTTTTATCTTTATTTACATTAACCTCAGCTTTAGGTCAAGGTAGCTGGCTAGATGTAGCTGTACAGGCTGATCAATATCCAAATGAAACTTCTTGGGTCATTATGCAAGACGATAGTGTTCTTGTAACAAGCCCACAGTATCAGCCTAATCAATATCTAACTACACCAGTCTTCTTACCAGCAGGTGATTACACTTTCATCATTAGTGATGTTTTTGGTGACGGTATATGTTGTGAGTTCGGTGAGGGTAACTACGAGCTGAAGAACTTCTGCGGATTGTACGAAGCAAACTTTGAGTTTAACACAGCTGCAGATACAGTTGACTTTACTCTTGAGCCTTGCGAAGTCCCTGTGTTCGGATGTATGAATGAGTTGGCTAACAACTTTAACCCATGGGCTAATATAGATAACGGAAGCTGTAATGTTGTATCGTGTAACGAGGATCAGGCTCTAGTAACTATGGAGCTGACTCTTGATACTTGGCCTAACGAAACTGGATTCACGCTAGTAAACCTATCAAATGGACAGCCTTATCACGAGGTGCTTGTTAACGAGTATAACTTCGGTGATCAGATGCTGACTTACACTTATGACTTCTGTGTGGATCTAGGGTTTGAGCTAATCCTATACGATCTATTTGGTGATGGACTAAACGGTTCTGCGTCAGGCGGTCAGGATGGAGCGTGTGTAATTACTTCATGCGACAGTATTCTATGGGAGCTTGAAGACTTAGCCTTTGAGGAATGGGATGGTATCGTTATGTACTCTGGTCCTATCTTCACTGAACCATGTGAGCCAGATCCAGATGTGGTTGGCTGTATGGATGACGACTACGTAGATTATAACCCACTTGCTACTATTCAAGACACTTGTATGACATTGCATACTTGGGGATGTGTAGATCCAACAGCCTTGAACTACGATAGTCTTGCTACTATAGCTGACTACGACAGTCCTTGTACTCTTGAGATTATACTTGAGGATGACGCTGGTGACGGATGGGGAGCATCTACTATCGGCATGGTGCAAGGCGATCAGCAGTGGTTATTCAGTGTAAGCCCTAATGAGTTCTCTCATACGTGGGAGCTAACGCTAGACTCTGATGAAGAGGTTGACGTATACTACTTCCAAGCTGGTACTCAGCAACAGTCTCCACAGGAGCTTGCTTTCCAGACTCTTCACAACTCTATACTCATCTTAAATGAAAACGGTGACACGCTTCTAACCGAAGGTGATAACCCATTCATTAACAACGGACAAAGCGCACTACAACCATTCTCTACTCCAGAGTGGACGATATACCACTTCACTCCATTCTGTGGAGATGGGTGTATTCCTCACATCTACGGATGTACTGATCCAGTAGCTTGTGATTACGACGAAGAAGCTAACACAAACACTGAGTGTACATACCCTGTAGAATACTACGACTGTATGAACCACTGTATCAACGACACTGATGGTGACGGAATTTGTGATGAGCTAGAGATTGTAGGCTGTCAAGATCCAACTGCTTTCAACTACGACGCTACTGCTACTGACGCAGGCGAGTGTATTGAAGTAGCGTTTGGGTGTACTGATCCTACGATGTTTAACTACGATCCTAGCGCCAATACAGACAACGGTAGCTGTATTGAATACATCTACGGATGTATGGATCCACTAGCACTTAACTACGATGAGAACGCTAATACCGATAACGGAAACTGTATTGATCCAGTAGCAGGATGCATGGACTTAGATGCATACAACTTTGATCCACTAGCTAATGTAGCAGATAACGAGAATTGTTTGTACGAAGCTGAGGACTGTGTTACTGGACTAGGAGAACCATACGGAGACGGTTACTGGTTAAACGACTCTTGCTTTGCTTGGGTTATCGAAATAGACGCTTACTGCTGTGAGGTTGAATGGGATGGTTCGTGTGTTAGTTTATATGACTACTGCAATCAAGGATGGCCATTAGGAATACCTACTGACAACGTTAGAGACTTTGCTATCTACCCTAACCCAACAAACAGCTTCTTAAACATACAGGCGCCACAGGGGTCTATTACAAGAGTTTACAACGCATTTGGTCAACTTGTAGTAGCTGACACTAGAGAAACTATTATCGACCTCAGAGAGCTCCCTAACGGAGTGTACGAGGTTATTGTATTATATAACGGAATTATTATCAACCAAAAAATTATCAAATCATGATTAATTGGATAAACAGCTGGAAGGCTACAAACAAAAAGAGCAAGTACGAACTTAACCTTAGACTAGGTACTGTTACTGTACTTGAAGTTAAGGCTTGCCTATTCTGCGAAGAAGGATGTACTAATAAGAAGTTTAGACTTATGGTCTTCAACTTCGGATTTGAAATCTAATGACAGAGAAGAAGGACTTAACTGCAGTTGTGTATGCTCTATTGATGCTGGTAGTTTTTCTGCTAGGGTCAACTCAAGCTAAAGGTCAATCATTAAAGAAAGTTTTCAGAGGTGCTACATTCTACACTGCTGTCAGTGGTGGTAACTCTGTAGCTGATGATAAGATTTATTCTGTTATCGGCGGGTTACAAACCGACATAATGGAGACTCCATTCGACTACTCTATAACTGCTGGTGTACGAAAGATAGCTAGATTCGGATATGAAAACCGTGCAAACGTATTCTACGACGGTACAGAAAGATCTTACAGTGACGCAGCAACTATAGGTAGAATTAATGGTTTTGAGTTTTTATTCGAAGCTGATTGGAGAAGACAACAAGGTAGAGAGTTCTTAGATCAAGACTACTTTCTTAGATACGTAGCGAAGCACTGGATTGTAAAGACTGAATACTTACAGGATGGTTTCGCAGACGTAAGATACTTCGAGGCTTCACAGAGATACAGACTAAACATCAACAAGAAGTTTAGCTTGAACATCGGTGTGGCTGAAAGAATATCAGAGCCTTACGGTTACGATCCTCTTGAGGATTGGCTATTGTTTAACGGTAATCTACACTACACTAATCTAGCTATTGAAGAAGGGTACACTATAGATGTACAGCAGGGTGAGTACTTTGCTCCAGACGGTACCTTAGTAGCGAACAGCATCGATGTATGGGAGCAGGTGGTGATACCAGAGGTTCTGAGAGACTACACAAATAAAAAGAGAAACGAACTGCCAGATCAGTGGAACTACTCTTTGGTCGTGGGGTATGATTTCTACCATTACACTAAGGATTTCTGGACACACAGCTGGGCTAGTGTTATGCCCTACCACTTGAACACAGGCGGTGAGTACTCGTACTTCCAGACGACTGGTGACGAGCAATGGATCGATTATGGATTTGGCCTTATCTTTGGCTGGAGATTAAACAAGAGTCTTAGCGTTTTCTTAGAGGGAAAGTATAACAGATACTGGAACCGTGAATGGCATGACTTTTCTGTAGGACTAAATTATCAATTATACTGATGGCTCAACAAATTGGAGAAGATACTAAAGTAACCCTAGACCTTAAAACAATAGGGCTGGGTGCAGCAGGGCTAGCAGCCCTTATTGGGATGTGGTTTGCTCTTCAAGCAGACATAGCTTTAGCTAAAGAATTACCAGAGCCATTACCGCCAGATGTAACTCGCATGGAGTTTGATATGAAAGACCAATTGATTCGTCAAACTATTATGACGACGCAAGAGGATGTTTCAGAACTAAAGAGTGATCTTACTCGTATTGAGGAAAAAATAGATAAACTAAAGTAATGAAGGCAGCACTCTATATATCTTTATTTTCTATGCTGTCTTTTGCTGGTTCTATACCGCAAAATGGCATCTGTGTTGTTGAGTTCAACGCACCATTTAATAAAGTTAATAGTGTAGACTGGATTGAGGAGTTGTCTGATTGCAAAGGTAAAAGAGTAGACATACTTGCAAGCCCTGATCTTCAGCAAGAACATAAGATTGTTGTAGTGCCTACTGTCATAATCTTTAACGACGGAGAGGAGGTAGAAAGATTTCAGGGGAATATTATGATGCAGTTAGAAACTTCACGGGAAGAGGTACAAAGCGCTGTGGATGAAATACTTATAAGCTGGTTCTAATGAAAGCAAAGAAAAAAGATCCTAGATTAGCTAGAGCTGGAGTAAGCGGTTACAACAGAGCCAAACGTACACCTAATCACCCAACGAAGTCACACGTAGTTGTAGCTAAGGAAGGCGATAAGATTAAACTGATTAGATTCGGACAGCAAGGTAAAAAGGTCGGTACTGTAAAAGGCACGGCTGGGAAGCCTAAAGCTGGAGAGTCTGCACGTATGAAAGCAAAACGCAAAAGCTTCAAGGCTAGACACGCTAAGAATATAAAGAGAGGTAAAATGTCTGCTGCATGGTGGGCTGATAAAGTTAAGTGGTAATGAAAGTAAAGAAGTACAAGAAAGGAGGTAAGCTTAAGATCTCTAACAAGAAGATTTCTGTAAATCCACCAAAGGGTTACCACTGGATGGAAGAGTCTGGTAGATACTACCTTATGGAAGGTGACTACGTTCCTCACGCAGGAGCAGTAGCTAAAGCTAAATTCAAGACAGCTTCACACCCAAAGAAGTAATGAAGTTCAATAAGAAATATACAAGTGGTAGTTCTAATGTAGAGAAACGTAAGAAGCTAATGAAGCAGATTAGTGATATCTACAAAAAGCATAGAGGTACAAAAGCTAAACGAAAGAAGAAAGGCTTCCCTCCTGCTGTAGCTGCCAGACTAAAAGAGCTTATGAAACAACGCGATAAAATCTAAAAACTTACAACTATGAAAATGAAGATGAAAAAATACATGGGTGGTGGAAAGAAAGACATGCCTATGTTCGCTTACGGAGGTAAAATTTTTAAGGATGGTGGAAGCTTAGTTGACGCCCTTGCAAAAGATCCAGCTCAACGTAAAAAGATGGAAGCTGCTCTAGCAAAGAATAAGTAATGAAAGTCAAGAAGTTCAAGAAAGGCGGAATGGCTGGCCTTGACGCTGCACAGAAAGAAGTGTACCGTAGAGGCCTTGCTGCGTATATGAGTTCTGGTAACAGACCTAAGACGTCTCAACATGCTTGGGCTATGGGTCGTGTTAAGAGCGCTTTTGGAAAACGTGAAGCTGCTAAGATACGAGCTAAAAAAGGCAAAAAGAAATAATCCTTATATTTGCAAAAACAACTATAAATCATGGCAACAACAACTGCACAACTTACACTATCAAGTGCTGACCTAACAGGTGATGTGTTGAATCTGTCTGTTACTGCTACTCTTACGAATGCAGGAACTAACACAGGAGTGTCTCAAACTACGGGTGTAGCTCGTAAGTTTTATTCTTCGGCTCAAACAGCAACTCTTTTATTTGCTGCGGCTTCATACTCTGATAATACTGCTCACAAAGTTTACGTTAGAAATCTTTCTACTACTCCTAGTGAATATATAAATCTAGAGCTTGGATCTGGAAACTTACCGCTTGGTAGGTTATACGCTGGAGACTGGGCGTTCTTCCCTTGGGACGGAACTAACGACATCGACATTGATACATCTGCGTCTAATATGACTATTGAGTACGCACTATTCTTTGAAGACTAATGGCTACATTAACAGTAAATCTAAGAGTCAGTTCTCTAGACGTTCTTAGTAGCGCTCTAGATCTAACTACGCAATCAGCATTATCTGTAGATAGTGGCAGCTTGCTGAGAGCTAAAGTAAAGGGTACGGCTGCTGATACAAACGATATGATCGTGTATCTAGCAAACGACAAAAGCGACAGAGCATACCTTTACATCAAGAACTTAGATGAGTCTTTAGAGAACTACATCTACTTACGTAACGAAACTGAAAGCGACACTGCTTTATCTGCAAAGATTGGAGGTGGTGAGTTTGCATTTATTCCTTTATCACCAGATAAGACTTACGCTGTTTACGCAACGAAAGTTGACAGTATGGTTGAATACGGAGTATTTGGTAACGATAACTCATCAGTAATCTTCGGAGGTTCAGGATCATAAATAATTAGGATATGGCTAAGATAACAAACCCAGCAGCTCAGAACAAAGCAACGTTCGGACAGTTCGGATCAGCGCATCTAGACACTACTGGTCAAGACTTAACTTGTCCTACTGGATTCGTGTTCATTGCGGTAACAATGTTAGAAGACACAACCTTCACTCAGTTGGAGGCTGTCGATAACAGTACTACTGGAGGTTCTTTCGGTACTGATGGTACTGACAATGACTACGACGGTAAAGGTAACTACGTTACTACTGGTACTACCTTCCCTAAAGGACTTACTATTTACGGTGAGTGGGATACAATAGATATCGCTAGTGGTAAGATTCTTGCCTACTGGGGTCCAGCTGCATAATAAAAAAACAATTAAAATATAATGGAAGAGAAAAACACAATCGGTGGATTCGAAGTATTCGACAACCCACAAGATCTTGCTGGCTCTATGGGGTCAGCAACAGAAACGACAACTACAGAAGAGGCTCCAACAACGGAGCCTCAAGCTGTTGAAGAGACTGTAACTCCTGAACCAACTATTGAAGCTCAACCAGAGTCAGTAGTATCAGAGGAACAGCCTCAAGAAAATATTTCTGAGCAGGTAGCTCCTACTCAGGAAGAAACAGTTGAGTGGTCTGATTCAGACGTAGAAGAAGCTGTCTTTAGTTACTTAAGCGAGAGGCTTGGTAGAGACATTACTTCTTTAGACGCTTTGTCTACTCCTCAACAAAATGCTCTTGATGAGAGAGTTGAAGCTATTGCTAAGTTCGTAGAAGAAACTGGTAGAACTCCACAAGACTGGTTTGCATACCAGCAGTTAAGTACATCCGAGATGGATGATATGACTGCTATTCGTGTAGACATGGCTGGACAATACCCTGATCTTTCTAGATCCGAACTAGACTTACTCATCGGAAGCAAATACAAGCTTGATGCCGACATCCACACGGATGAAGAGATTAAGCTTTCTCAACTTCAAATGAAGATTGACGCTCAGAAAGCTAAACAAAGTATTGAAGGACTGAGACAGTCCTACATGGCTCCTGAAGTTAGTTCTCAACCGCAAGCTGAGAGTGTGATTGATGCTAATTGGATTTCAGACATGGAAGCTGAAGTTGGCCAGATGGAGGGATTAGAATTCGACCTCGGTAATGGCAACAACTTTTCTTTCGGTATTGATGACGATTACAGATCACAACTAATTGAGAAGAACTCTCAGTTAGAAAATTACTTTGATCCCTACATCCGTCAAGACGGTAGTTGGGATTATGAAACGCTGTCTTCTCACCGTACTGTGGTTGACAACATCGACAAAATTGTTTCGTCTGCTTACAGACAAGGCATGAGTGATGGTCAAAGAGGTATCGTGAACAATGCAGCTAACATCTCTTCTGGAGCGCCACAGGAAACTCCTCAAACGGAAAATCCTTTGGCTTCTCAGTTGAAAAATCTAATGAGTAATAACTCAAACAAACTTACTTTTAAAATCTAAAACATTAAGAAATAATGGCTACTATTGCTGCGGCGGCAGGTGGTGTGGACGGAGCTCCAGCAGACCTGCGATTAACGCCAGAAACTTACACAACAATTGGTACTCTACTAGACCATAACAAGGATTTCGTAATCCCAGAATTAGTAGAAACTTACGGTGAGCAAGGCATCACTGGATTCCTAAAAATGACAGGAGCTATTCAAGCTGGAGGTACATCTGATGAAGTACGTTACCACGAGGTAGGTCGTCGTCACCGTTTAGTTGCGGTAAACTCTTCAGGTGTTTCTGGAGTTTCAGGCGATCAAGCGACTCTTAACTACGATGCTGGATCTAACGCTATCGGTGTTAACGACGTTATTATGGATACTACTGATGGCCGTAGATATGTTGTAATCGCTACTTCGGCAGCTGATCCAACAACTTCTACTACTGCTACAGTTGCTTCACTAGACGGAGCTACAGCTACAGACAACTACTCTGGTGCTAATACAGGTGCTTTCATTCATCTTGGTAATCTTTACGGTCAGGGAACTGAGCAACCAAATCACTTCACTGATGCTGATATGGTTAAGCGTCAGAATCCATTCATGATTGTAAAGGATCGTTTCCAAGTAAATGGATCACAAGCAACTAACATCGGATGGGTAAACATCGGTGGCGGTGAATACAGATGGTTCATGTACGGTGAGCAAGAAGCACGTAAGCGCTTTGAAGACCGTCGTGAAATGATGATGCTGTTCTCTGAATCAGGAAACGATAACGACTGGACTGACGGAGCTGGACAAGGTTTAGCTAACGCACAGGACGCAGGTCTTGGTTCAGAAGGTTACATTTCAGCTGTAGAAGGCAGAGGTATCGTAGTGTCTAACGCTAACGCTAACCCTCTTGATTCATTTGCTGAGTTTGACGATATCATTCTTGAGTTGGATAAGAACGGTGCTCCTTCTGAGTACGCTATGTACGTAAACAGAAAGCAGGATCTTGCTATTGATGATATGCTTGCTTCAGGTGTTGCTACTGCAACTACTGCTGGTTTAGCTGGTCAGTTCGGTGCGTTTAACAACGACGCTGATATGGCTGTGAAGCTTGGATTTAAGTCATTCACTCGTGGTGGATATACTTTCCATAAGCATGACTGGAAGCTTCTAAACGATCCTAGTCTTCTTGGTGCTACTAACTTCTTACAAGGTGCTATGGTTCCAATGTCTCAAGTAGCTGATGCTCGTACAGGTGTTAAGTCTCCTGCTCTAGCTATGTACTACAAAGAGGCTAACGGATACTCTCGTGAGATGGAGCACTGGGTAACTGGTGGTGGAGTTCTTGGACACAACAACAACGGTGATGCTGGTCGTGACGTAGCGACTTTCCACTACCGTTCTGAATGCTGTCTTGTAACTCGTGCTGCTAACCAGCACGTTATCATCAAGGGATAATTAATCTGAGACTATGAATGAGAGCCTTCGGGCTCTCGTTCTTAGCTTCATAATATTACATAATTATGGCTGAATACAAACACTTACAAGGAGGAAACATACAAAGAGCTAGAGTATTGGTCGACAGTGGATACGTTCAAAACGCTGAAGTTATTAGTGAACTTGATCAACCTGCGAACAGCATTGTTGTTGGGGCTCACTTTAGAACTATCGACAAAGTAACTATTGCTTCTGGAGGCTCAATTGGTATCGAAGTTGGAACATCATCTTCTGGTAACCAGATTATCGCAGATGCTGTCGATTCTATTATTGACGCTGCCAGTGGAGCTACTGACGTACCTGCAAACTTCTTCTTAGACTTGAAGGGCGGTACTGGTCTTACTTTCACGAGTTTTAGTACTGGAGATGAAGCAGCACCTGCTGCTGCAGCTGGATACACTGCTACTGACAGAACTTTATATGTTAACGTTAAGACAACTGACCACGCTATTACTCTTGATGGTAATAGCAGATATGAAGTTTCTTTATACTACCTAATGCTTGATTAATAAATAATCAATGCTAAAAGAAAGGGGCTTAGGCCCCTTTTTTATTCTTTCGTATATTTGCCATTATTTAACTAGAATGAAGAAGTACCTACAGTTTATTGATGCGGCTGACGACTCAGCCACATTCCCTGCAGAATACCTGCAGTCGATGGTATGCGATGCAAACGCTACACTCAAGCTTAGATTTCATCCTAGTACAAAAGGTACTGCTCACCTAACAGATTTAGTTACCTTGACTATAACTGCAGACACTGAGCAAGCAGTAATGACAGCCTTAGCAAAAGAAATATCCTTAGGTAAGGATTCTGTCATTGTGGTTTGTGACGATGTAAACAGCACATTCTCTCACCCAGATATTTTATCTTGTGTTATAAACACTGACGTTTAATGAAGAAGTTTTTTCTATTCGTAAGAGAAGCTGCTAATCCAAGCAGCGGAAGATCATCAGACACAGGTGTTGATTTAAGTACATTTGCTGTACCAGTAGATAACTTATCTTACATCACTGCAGCGGAAGGCTCTATCAATATAACGTTTACTGATACATCTCTATACGAAGAGCAAAGCTTATTCGAAGGGGAGGCTGTCGAGAAGACAAACGTAACGGTGTCTTGTAATATTGGTGAAGAGGTTGCACTAATAGAGAACATACTATCATTTATTGGAGCTGCATCAGGCGGTAACGTAATGAGATTCGACGTAACGAAAGGAGAGTCTACATTTAATAAAGCTGTTGTTGATTCTCCAGAAGATATATCTGCTGTTGTTAGATCTAAACCAGTATCTATAATCAGTGGTGAGCTTAGTACAGGTGATGCAGCAACAGAATATCAAGGAACAATCGGTGAAATATTCTTTGGTTTAGATAACCTGCCAGAACTAGACTTCAATCATGAAGGCTTAGCAGACTATGCTATTGGAGCTAATGTTACAAGCTGGAGAAACTTTGGTACACTGGGGTCTACCCATACGGCCTCAAGTTCAGACCCTATTGTTGTTCAGGATTCTTCTAGCTCTGCTGGGTTTAGAACTAGATCAATAAATTTATTTGCAGGAGGTAGATCATTGGATGTTCCTAACGGCTTCTCTGCAGAAGGAGCGTACACACTCTATGCTGTTTTCAACCCTGCATTAACTAAAGGAAAAATTACAGCATTACTTTATGGTGACGATGCAGGAGAGACTGTTGGGCTGTGTTTTAATCCTGTTCTTCTTCCGTCTGATGGAGGCGTTTCTAAAAGCGGACCAGCAGAGGATAAGATTACCTTAAGGCATAGTGGTAGAACTGGAGCTGTAGCCTCTGCGAATACAACAAGGCCGTTTCCTGTAGCTACAGAAGCTGGGATAAGCGCTAACGAAGAGTCGTGTGAGGTTGTGGTTATAAGAAGAGACGAGAAGTCAAACATATTTTTACATCACACTGATGGAGAGATTATAGCGCAAATACCAGCGAAGACTCAAAAAGACACAGACTATAATCTTTCTGAAGATAATATGACGGACGGTGCTCTACTAATAGAAAGAATAGGTACGGCTAACAGCTCGCCTGTTGTTACTGACGCACCATATAAAGGATCTTTAGCTAGATTTGGTGTAATCAAAAAAGATATTGGATCTGCTGCAGCTTCACAGCTAGCACAGGATTTATTTAATTTATATAATTTTTAATTCATTTTAACATGGAAGAAACAAAAACAAGAAGGGCTCCTAAGCGCCCTACAGCTACGAAGGCTTCAGAGCCTGTAGCAGCTCAGGAAACGGTTGAAGCGCCTAAGAAAACTAAGAAGAGGCTAATTAAGCACGTAGAAAAAGAAGTGTATCATACAGAGTATGAAATCATCAAGGGTGGTGGTATTGTATTTATGTTACCTCAAAAAGGAGTGACGGTGTATGACTCAGAACACGACACAGTTAGAGAGATTAGATACTGTCCTAATGAACCTTCTATATTTGTAGACGAACAGTCTACTAATGCTGTAAAACAGTCAGTTGCTTTTAGAGATGGTAGACTATTTGTACCTAAAGAAAAGCCAAACCTAAGAAAGTTTATGGAGCTTCACCCAGCTAACAAAGCTAATGGTGGAAGTACGTTTAAAGTTATTGACAAGCGTAAAGACGCAGCTCTTGAATTAGAGCGTGAGTTCTTAGTTTCTGATGCTGTTTCTATTGTAAGAGACAGAGAGATTAACGATCTGCTTCCTATTGCTATGTACTTTGGCATAAACATTAACGCTCCAGTATCTGAGATTAGATGGAATCTTCTACGTATTGCAAAATCAAAAGCACAAGAATTCCTACAAAGCTTTGATTCTCCGCAAGTTACCTGTAGATCTATTGTTCAGCAAGCTGCTGATTATCAGATCATTAGCCTTCGTTCTGACGGAGTGTATTGGACTGACAGTAACAAACTGATCATATCAGTACCAGCTGGTCAGGACTCGCTAGACACAATGGTTCGATTCTGTCTAACAGAAAAAGGAGCATCCACACTATCCTTACTCGAAGAACGAGTAGAGAAACTATCTTAAAAGAAAGGCTCCGAAAGGGGCCTTTTTTCTTTTCGTATATTTGTGACATGATCAGCGTAATAGAAGTATACAACACTGTTCGAGATCTCTGCAACAAAGACCAGAGGGGTTTTGTTACACCTAAGGTGTTTAACTCTTTTGCAGAAGTAGCCCAACAGAATGTCTTTTCGGAGATGTTCAAAGAGCTTGCGTCTACGAAACAGTTAAGACTAAGGAACATTGATTCTGCTGGAAAGGACTCTGCTTACAGAGGAGTAAAGGATGATCTTGCAAACTTTGTAGAGCAAGATGCTGTGCAGGCTACTGCAGTTAGTGGTACATTCGCAGACTCTAATGTATTTAAAAGACCAGATCACACAGCTAGAATTATATCTGTTGTCGTGAACAATTCAGACAGAACTCCAGTAGAGCTACTGTTTGATTCTGATAAGATTACACACATCCTTAGCAGCAATCTTTCTGCACCAACAACTAGCTACCCTGTAGCGCTTGTATCTAAGTCAATAGAGGTATTCCCTACTGATATAGATAGCGTAGTTGTAAACTACTACAGACAGCCAGCAGGCTTGTTTGTTGCTAACGTAGGTGAGTTTATAAGAGGTGATGTAGACAGAAACTCTGGACCTAGAATCGCACAGATAAATGAGACGCAGTCAGACGGATTTTTTGTACCTAACGTTTTAGAGTGTAGAGACTTCGAATTACCTGAACACTACAAGAACGAAATAATATCAGAGATAGCAAGCTTAATTGGAATCAGACTGAGAGATCAATTCCTTTCTAGTTACGGCACTACTCAAACAGCGAATCAGTAATGGCATATCAAGACGTATCATCAGACTCAATGAACTTTGTAACCCTAGAACAGCTTTTAGGAGATTACAAGATTACTATAGATAGTGATGACTATGCTGCTAATGCATCTGACGTTGCTCTAAGAAACTTCGCACTAAGAGGTATCAGAGAGTTTGGATTTGATGTTACTAGCAGAGTCAAGTCTATTAAACTAGATATAGACACAACTAATAATACTGTTGCTTTGCCTGACGACTTTGTTGATATAATTAAAGTTGGTATTATAACTGGTGATGGTTATGTAAAGACGTTAGGACAGAACAAACATCTTAACCAGAGTAGGAAGTACGAAGTAGACTCGAACGGAACTGCTACGAATGAAACATTCGATAGTGAAGAAGGGCCGTTAAACATTGAGTCTAACTCAGTTAAAGATAGACAAGACGATAAGACTACAACTACAGATGGTGGTAACGAAAACTACGACTACTATATTTTTGAGAACTATTTATTTCAAGGTGGTTTAGGTAGGCTATACGGTATTGGAGGTGGAGCAAGGGTAGGTGATTACAGACTAAATTTAGATCAGAACAGAATTGAAATAGATACTAATAATACTACTTCACAGGTTGTTATTGAGTACGTTGCTGATGAAGCAAGGTCTACTAATCCTGTTATCCACGTATACGCTGAAGAAGCGTTACGCTGCTACATATACTACAAGATTTGTGAAAGAAAGTCTACTGTGCCTGCTAATGAGAAAGCGAGAGCAAGAGCCGAATACTACAACGAGAGAAGAAAAGCTAAGGCAAGACTGAGCAACTTCACTAAGGATGAAGCTCTTAGAACTATTCGTAAGAACTACAAACTAGCACCTAAGTATTAATGATTGATAAGATACTCCCTAGAAGACTAAGTTCAAATTCGGACTCAAAGGTTAGGGGCAAAGACGAAATGTCTGATGCCCTTAATGTTTCTATAAGCCATGATAACCGTGATGGCGATAATGGAAACGAAGGCGTTCTCAAACCTATTAAGAGTAACGTAGATATATCAGGTATTGCGTTTGAAGGAGCTGGTAGCTCAACAGTTATTGGTAAGGTCGCAGATGAAAAGAACGAAGTGCTATATCTGTTTGTGCATTGTACTGCAGATAACGCAATGGGTGTCTATGCTTACGACCCTAACGGATACTTTGTAGGTCACCCTCTTGATGAGGTTATAAAGCTATACACTACTCAGGAGTTTAACTTTGATCCAGAAGGATTTGTTAAGGGTGACTTAACGTATGTGCAAACTAAGCGCACGTATACGTTCTCTGACCCTAATGATCCTTTTGTTCCGACAACAAATAAGACATACGAAGACGCTCCTATGTTGTTCTTTACGGACAATAGGAATGAGCCTAGGAAACTAAACGTTTTAAGAGCGTATTACGACCAAACAGTAAACCAGTATGGGCTAGGTACCAAATCGTTAAAAGACTTCATTACAGCGTGTCCTAAGGCGCCTGCATTCCCTATTGCGTTTGAGTTCGTTGCTGATGAATCACTTCCATACAGTGAGTTCAGAAACATCAATGGTTTTCAGTTTGCCTATCAGTTAGTTTACAGAGATAGAAACGTTAGTGCTATGTCTACTATATCTGATATAGCAGTACCACCAACATATATTACACACGGAGCAAGCGAACAGCCTCTTCAACTAAACCAGCACAACGTATGTAGGCTTACGATACCTATCGAAGATATGTCGTTTGAGGTAGAAAAAGTAAAGATACTAGCGCGAAGAGGTAACGACGGTCAGTTCTTTGAAATTACAGAAATCAGCACAGATCCAGCAGCTCTTACATTATTGGGCGTTGTAGAAGGGACACAAGATATCCTTGCAGGCAATCCGTCGGGATTAGGTACAGCTACAGAGCTTACGTTTGATTTTAGAAATGATACGGTAAACAAGATTGTATCAACAGACAACCAGACAAAACAATTCGATAATCTTCCTAAACGTGCTGAGGCTCAGTCTATTATCAACAACAGACTGCTATACGGTAACTACGTAGAAGGATTCGATGAGGTTGTTACTGATGCTGTCATTACTCCTGTTGCTCAGGAAAGAACTCTAGACTTCACAAACTATGAAATCAAGATACTTCCTGCAACCTGCGTGAGTGATGAAACGATTAGCGACTTTGAATCTGATGGTTACCCTAGTGAAGGAACTCCAGTAGATCCTACACTTAACAAGAACGCTGCTTTTGTTTTAGATCCGTCAGACATACCGTCTGTTGGTATTTCTACAGGCGATGTAGTTAACTTGTCATTCTCTATTACTCCAGATCAAAACTGGCATGTGTATGATTCATCGAACTCTTACCACCAGCACCAACAACTAGGTGACTTCTTTGGTCCAGCAGATAGTGAGTTAGAGGATTTTGAAATTCAAGTTCCATTATTAAACTTCAATAAGAACAGATGGTGGTCTAACCCAAGTGATGCTCCTACGTTTAGTAACAACACTGGATTTCTTCCTGCTGTTTGTGACAATGATGGAGTAGGAGACGCTAAATGGAAGCCCGTCCAAGGCCAGTCATTCCCTGACACTATCTACGGGACAAGCGCTGCTAACCCACTGATACTCAAGGGAGAAGAGGTTACTATATCAATTAAGATACGAGCAAACCAGCCACTTCAGAGATATCAGATTACAGACTATATAGCTCATTTGATTACTGGTGACGACTTAGATGCAGGTACACCAGAGACAGCCTTCACTGTGTTGACAAATGAAATAAACAACACATACTCTTACGATTTAAATCTAGAAAACTTTCAAGAGTTTAACATGTCTGATCCATTAGCTAAGCTAATAACGATGTGTGGTAAAGAGACTATGGCTGGAGATGAAGGTTCACTTCTAGGGTGTTTCATTGTAGAGAAAGCAGATGTAGAGATTGGGTTCTTTAAAGACAAGGCTTACAATCAAGAGCTAGGAGAAAACAGATATTTCGGAGAAGGCTCAGGCTGGGATAATGATGACAACGAGGCTTACAAGAGGAGAATAGGTATATATATAAAGAGTGTAGACAACGTTACAGCAACAACATGCTTAAGAGCTGCGGTTACAAACAGTCCTTGGAAGGTTATGAAGCTTCCATTACAGACGTCTCTAAACGTTATTCCTATAGGCCCGTTTGAGCCAATAGTAACAGTGTTGAGCAGTTTCGATAAGACTGAGCCTTTCCAATCAGGAGAAGTGTTTCAGTTTTTCCAAGGCCAGTTAGAGCATCAAGGGTTGTTCTTCAGCGGAGAGAATGCTGACGGTAAGTCTAGATTCTCTTTAATGGATGGTAAGGGCGGTCCTGCTGGTGGGCCAAGAAAGGAAGATGGATCAGGCGATTACGACACTCTACCAGTCCTCGTAAACGAAAACACACAACTCTTTGGAGCAACGAACTTTGGTTCAGCTAAGATGAATGGTAACTTACTAGGAGCTAACATAAGCGGTACCATCATCAACAACGATGCAAGTGAGACTATGCCTCTTCTTAGAGATAACGCATTCCAGCTAGGGCCATATCAGACGGCAGATATTTTTGGTTATGCTTCATTAGCTCTTAACCATTCTTCATCAGGTGCTAACAATGTTACCTTCTTTATGGAACTTCTGAACGATGAAGGTTTTAGATCGTTCAAGAGCGGTGCGAGTCACGCCTTCGGTGTAGTGTACTACGATCAAAGAGGTAGAGCAAGTAATGTATTCCCATTAGGAACAGCCTTAGCTCCACCGTATTACGCTAGATCTAACAACCAGTACGGAAAGATTAATATGGAGGTTCAGATGAATCACCAAGCACCAGACTTTGCTGAGTCTTTCCAGATCGTTTACTCAGGCAACACATCTATATCTGACTTTGTTCAGTACACAACTGCTGGTGCGTTCATCGCAACAGAAGATGCTGCCGAAGATAACGGTAACATATACGTATCTCTTAACCACCTACAGGGTAATCAGAATATATCTTACACTGACGCTGGTGGTAACAGATCACCAGAAGGTGAAAGAGACATGTACACATTTAAAGAGGGTGATATACTAAGAGTTATATCTTACTACACTGGAGAAGATACTCAGTCAGGTAGGGTGTTCTTAAATGAAGGTTACGACTTTGAGATTATAGATTACAGAGAGCTTGGAGGTACTTCTGACAACCCATTGTATGATGAGAATAACGAGCAGGATACTGACTCTATTCCGCACAAAGCTAAGCAGGGGTCATTTATAGTTCTCAAGAACAACAAGAACGCAGATGGTTTTAACTTTGAGGATGTACTACTTGGTACTGGCGACGTTAACGCCCAGAGTCACAACTGGAATAAGAGAACAGTTGTAGAGATATTCTCTCCAAAGAACGTAGCTGAGGAAGACGAACTATTCTTCTACGAAACATCTAACGTATTCCCTATAGATCAGCACAATGAGTTAATCACACTGACTGACGGAGACGTATGGTGGAGAAAGGTTCCTGTTAACATGCCTAAGTTTGATGGCGTGTTCACCAGTCTTATCGGAAGTGATGAATCAGAGTCTAACTTTAAATCGTACTCGCTTGAAACTCAAGCGTTTAACGACAATGTCAGAAGAGCTGATGTAACAGGTAAGGGTAAAGTAAAGGTAATTGTTCCAGACTCACAAGAGGTAAGAAGAACAGCCTCAATAACTTTCTCGGATAAAAACAACTCTGCTTCATCAGTGTTTGTTCTTACTTCGTTTAACCCTGTTAAGGGTCACTTCAAAGACTTGGCAGTTGAGCATGGTAGTATTAACTACATTGTGGATCAACAGGACTCTGCATTCGTAATACAGTCGAACAAGGTTTCATCTGTACCAGTAAGCAGAAACATTATTACTACTGCATCAGACGATCAGTCACTTGTAGCTGCGTCAAACGTCTTAGGTACAATTAAGTACTATGCAGGCGATGCTGGATGTGACAACAATCCTGAATCTGTCTGCGCTATCGATAACAACGTTTACTTCGCCAACAAGAGTTCGAGAGAGGTATACAGGTTTAATCCGTCTAACGGTGTTCAGGTTATATCTGAAGCAGGCATGAAGTCTTTCTTTAGAAAGTTGTTTAGACAAGTAGAGAATACTGGCAAGAAGGTTAAGGTTGTAGGTGGTTACGATCCAGACAAAGATGAATACCTATTAAGCGTGTACAATGTAGGTGAAGTTATTGACTTTAACGAAGGTGAATCAGAGATTCCAGTAGACGACAGCGGCATTCCTCTGCAATACTGGGGTGCTATTGGTGAGCCTTTATTTGGAGCACCTGTTGAAATTACTGGACTGGTAAGATCTGAAGCTACATCTACATCATCTGTATCTATACCTTTCTCTAACGTAAGCGATGAGCTTGTGTATGTTAAAGTCGAACCATTTAATGATCACGACTTAGATCCTCTCGCTGAATGGCCGACTCAGTTTGGTAACGGATGGAAGAGAAATCCTTGGTTTGAAAGCATAACACCTGCAATAGATGAAATGGTTCCAGTAGAGCCTAACTCGACAGTATTCTTTGATGTTGTTGGTATTGCTAATGACGCTCCAGTTAATGCTCCTACAGCTGAGTTCCAAGGAGGTGTACCTTTCCTATTTATGCTTGGAAACGAAAGAGAGGCTTTACCTCCAACAAGTGGTGGCCCTCAAGATCGTGCTTACAGCACAGAAGCCAGAGCAAGAGTATTTAATGCAGAAGGTTTTGAGATACCTAACTCTTACTTCTTTGACACAGTGGCTATAAACGCAGAGATATTCCCAGAGACAGCTGGGCCTCAAGGATTACCTACCGATAACAGCCAGCCTCTTGCAGGGGACATTAATAATGATGGCGCTGTAGGAACTCAAGACTTACTTACCTTGCTCCAAGAGTTTGGTGACGTAGGCAACAATTCAGTTGCAGACATAGACGGTGACGATTCGGTTGGGATCTCAGATGTACTAGAATTTTTATCACAATTTGGAACTAATTCAGAAGAATGAAGACAATAGCATTTAGCAACAAAGGCAACTACTGGACTACAAGATACAGCTTCGTGTCATCGTGCATTGGCTGGATCAAAGACCATATGGTTACCTCACCAACAGAAGCAGAAACCAAAGAAGTGGTGTGGAAGCATGACGGATCATCGGAGGACAACAACAAGTTCTATGGAGTTTTTTACAACTCTGTTATTGCTGCTACTTTTAGTCAGGCTGCTAGTGTAAACAAACAATACAAAGCTTTCTCAATTGAGTCTGCTAACCCAGCGAATTTAGCTGGATCTAATCTCTTTATACCTAACAAGGGAAGTCAGAATGTTGTACCTAAAGAAACCACTATCGGTAAGCTTACGGAGCGTGGTGGTATTATATACGGACACATCGGCCAAGAGAACAGAATCACTATGTCCAACATAGAGTTTGTAGGGGTAGTTGAAGACAAAAAGACTGCTGGTCTGGCATTTACAGCGGAAGAGATTGAAGAGCTTGGTATTCCTTCTAGCGCTGTGTTTCTTAAGCTTCAGGCGCAAGAGCATACTGCAGGAAGTTTTCAGTCTCCTAAGGTTACAGATAATCCAGCGTTATTCAAAGAAGATCCAATTCTTCATGGCTTAGGTACATTCCCACCAAGCATACCTATGTTTTACAAGGGTGGTATATTGCTACCATCAGCGAGTGGTGGTGGTGTTACTCTTACGTTAGGCTCTCCAGTATACTTGTGTTACAAAGAACAGAACGGAGAGGCTCCTAAGGGGCAGGTTGCAGATGTAATTGTAGACTTCGGTAGGGAAGACTTCGAGGTATACGCACTAAACGTTGAGTATTCACCAACAAACTTAGATCATAGTAAATAATAATTTAGTATTTTTGTATCATGGCATTAGAAGATTTAATCACAAGGATTCAAGAAAGTGAAGCATATACGGACACAGCAGATTTTTTAAAATCTGATCTTGGCCAATCAGTCGTTGGTGGACTCCTTCAAAGACAAGCAGTTAAGAAAGGGCTAGAGGCTGGTCAGGCTGAGCTTCAGGAAGAAGGAAGAAAACAATCAGAATCAGGAAAGAAACTATATGAGTCTATGCTAGACAAGCTCCGTAGAGGAGACTTTGTTAGTCAGGCTCAAAGAGATTTATCTGCAGACACAAAGGTTGCAGCAGAAGAATTTATAGAATCAACAAGAAGGAGAGGCGATGAGGCTGGAGCTGCAGCAATAGATGCTTTAACGCAAGATCCTAGAATGGCTGCTTTACTACCAAGACAAGCGAGAGCTATAGAGCAGAACCTACAGGACGCAGAGTTAAAAGGACTTAGAGAAAAGGTTGCTGCTGACGAAGCTGTTGCTGGACTTGAACAAGCAGGATTAGAGTTTAAGAGAGGTCTTGATGTATCAGAAATGCAGAGAGGTGCAGCTGGTGCAGAAGCTGGAAGACAGATGCTTCTTAATGCTATGCTACAGGAAGCAGCAGCAGGACCAACAGCAACTCAAGAGGGGATAAAGACAGCTTCAACATTACTCGCTGCACTTAGAGATTATGAGCCATCTAGTCCAAACCGAGAAGATCCTCCAGAAACTGTTGACCCAATTGATGTTCAAGAAGTTCCTAATCCAGACCTAGAAGAAGAAAGAGAACTTGTTGTAGGTGAAGAGGGTATGAAAACTAACGGCGAGTTTGATCACGACACAAACCCAAAGGCTATTGTCGATGAAGATACTGGCGTAAAAGAAGGTGAAGTTACAGGTGGAGAGCTTATCTTTAACCCAAAGCAATCTAACACAATGGAGGATTTAATAGAAAAAGGTGATGCTAAAGGTTTACTTGAGTTCATGAAGGACCTTCTAGCTCAACCACAATTCCAAGCATAATGTCTAACGGATTCGTATTTACAGAAGGAGTATCTCCAGTACAGGGTGGTAAGCCAGCAGCACAAACTATAGCGTCTGCATCAGATGTACCTAATACTATACTTCAGTCAGCAAGATTAATAGATAGTAAGAAAAAAGAAGCGCAACGACAGTTTGAGTTAGCTCAACAGTACATGAGGAATGACCTCAACACAGTTGCAGGCTTTGATGTTACTGTAGCTGGCGGAGGTCAATGGGCTGAGATGTTAAGCAAGAAAGCTGATTGGGCTCGTCAATCTATTAAAGAGGCTAACGATCCTGTAAAAGCTGCTGAGATTATCTCAGAGTTTAGAGATTACTACAGACAATTTAAGAATACTGCAGAAGTAGGTCAGCCTATTATCCAGCAGTACGACGCAATAAATAAAGCTTCAGATCTTACTTCATACAATAAGTCTTTACCGTCTGGACAGAAGTTCGAGAGAAGCACAGTGCAAGAACAGATTCAAGCACAGAACGCTAGAGATAATGTCTTTAGCAACGTTGAGTACGACACAAAAGGTAACGCCTACGTTAGAGACAAGGACGGAAACAGAACACCTTGGCAGGCTTCTCCATTAGCTACAGACTTTACTATGTTTGACCCTAAGGTTACAACAAGAGATGTAGGTGGGCTAAGAGAAGAGGCTCAAAGTACGGATACTAAACAGTATATTGGATGGAGCCATAATGGATACTGGAATAAAGACGAGGCTGCTGATATCTACAACAACTCTATGAACCTAGTAGAAACAGACAATCAATCAGATGCGATTGAGTTTAGACTAAAGGTTATTAATGATGGTGACGCTTTAAATCAGAACCTTCTTACAACAGAAGAAGATAGAGTGAGGTTTATGAATGGCGACTACGATTCAACAAACCCAGCTGACAAGAAGTTTGTTAGAATGGAAGACTGGGGCAGAAATAGATTTATTGATTTAAGTAGATTCTCTAAAACAATGACTGCTCAAGAAGAAAAAAACAGAAAAGAAAGAGGTCTTAAAGTGGACGCAGTTGATAGATTGTTTAGCGGAGGTAAATCTTTCTTGCTGAACGAATACATGGAAGGCCTAGAAAGGTCTGGTTATGATGTAGCAGACACTAACTTAGTACAAGCTACCTACCCTATATCAGATGTTAAAGCTGTTCAAGTTGGTGGTGAGGTAGTAGTTCCATCTGTGATGACTATAAAGCCTAATGGAGACATTGTTGTAAAGGGGTCTGTTGCGTCAAGAGCCGCAGGTAGTGGAGAGCTGGAATACACGGACTACGAACGAGAGTTTGAAAATGGAACTCAAGAATACATAGATGCCTCTGTGTCTTTAGATCAGGCTTTACAGTCTACGTTTGGTGAAGGATATACTGTTGATTTCCTATCTTCACAAGAAGCACTCGATAGACTAAAGGAATTTGATTTAGACAAAGCGACTGATTCTGTAGTGGCTGGGAGTGAGTCAACTACTGAACAGTCAACTCAACAAGGACCTATAGACGCATCTGTATATAACAATAAATAATGAGTATACTACTTTATCAAAAGCAGCAGGAGCAGCAGGATGCATTCAACGATGCTTACGGTTTGTTTACACAAGCAGGTTATAATGGTACACAGTCAGATTTCGACAATCTAATATCTACAAACGAACAAGCGTTTGAAGACTCGTATGTTTTATTTACGAGGTCTGGATACAATGGATCTAGAGAAGATTACCAGAATCTAATAGGGTTAAAAAAAAAAGATACTATGGAATCGGATTCTGCTTTGGTGGCAGGAGAAGATGGATTGGATTTTGGGTTTGATGTAAACAAGACAGCCTTAGATCTACAGAAAAGATTTCAACCAGAGTCTCAAGCTATAAGAACTGCTCCTATTACAGAAGAACTTCAGGCAGAGATAGATGAATTGAATCGTTACTGGGATAATGTTCCGCAAGTACCTGAAGGAGAGACAAGTGCTGTTGCAGAGATTCTTACATCGGACCAAGTAAAAGAAGAGAGAGAAAGAGCAGTTCAAAGCGCTAAGGCTAATTACTATGCTAAAGATGAAAGAGTTGTTCTTGATGGATACAAGGATAAGATTTTAAGTTCTCTAACAGAAGAACAAAGAAACGATCAAGACTACATAAGAAAGCTAGAAGATAAGTTCTTTTTAGACTATGGTTTAGATCTTGACTTAGAAGGTAACGGTAGATACAACGAACAATGGTTAGCTGAAGATTTTGTAAGATCAATTGGATCTGGAGTTGTTGACTTTTCAGCTGGTCCTATATCGCTAATTGGTTCTGCCAACCCTGAGACTTTGCTCTTACAGATGGCGCAGGGTAAATCCTTGTCTGAAGCTTACGGTGATACAAGAAGAGAAATGTACAAATCGCTTGCCGAAACTTCAGAAGGTATTAGAGAAGGTATGACTCAGTACAAAGCAGAAGATTCAGGCATCTCTGCCTCTTTAGCAAATGGTGATTACTACAATGGGTTTAGACGCTTTACTGAAGGCATTGGTGGGCTTTTACCTCAGGTTGGGGCAACTGTTGCAGCTGCTTACTCAGGAGGAACTACACTCGCAATAACTGGAACTGGTATTGTCGGTGGTGTAAACTACTACGGTCAAACAGAGTTAGAAGATATTGAAGCTATAGAAAATGGAGAGACACCTCTTTATGATAATACTGGAGAGAGATTAGGTGGGGCTTTTGTAAGTGGTGGATCTGATGCTTTGTATGCTGCGATTGGACTTAAAGGTACTGGAACGATAGCAAAACAGTTACCTAAAAGCTGGAGTACAGGCGTCATGAAAAGGTTTGGTGTAGAGCCAGTAGTCGGAGCTGTGGAAGAAGGTGCTGCTGAAGCTACTATTATGGGTTACGAGTCTGTTGTCGGTAACGCTAATTACACTGCTGAAGAATATAAAAACAGAATAATAGATGCTGGCCTACTTGGTTATGCAGGTGAAGTTGCTTTTAATTCAACAAGACCAGATGACCATTCAGGTAGAGCTAGAACAGCTGTTGAATCTAGAAGCGAAAAAGCAAATCAAGATAACACAGATGTTGAGTTAGCTGAAACTATAGCTCAAAATCCTGAAAGCGAAGATACACTATCAGAACCATATAAGGACGCTGACAGAAAGAAGAAAGAACAGAAGAAAGAAAGAGTAAGATTCTTTGAGATGCTGTCTGTGCGTCACCCTGAAGATATGAATGAGGTTCAGTCTTTAGACGGTAGAATAGAGAAGAAGTCGAGAGAGATAGAGAAGATTAATGATCTTGATATAGAAAACAAGACGGAAGTAAAAGAAGCATTAGAAAGACAGCTTGAAGACTTAGTGGCTCAAAGAGAAGCGGTACTAAACAAACATACTGACGAAAGCTTAGACTTAACAGAAGACGAAACACAGTCTCTTGTAAACTCTAGAGTTAAGCACCGAATAAAAGCAGTAGAAGAAGAGCTTGCTATTGCTCAAGAAGCTGTTGATGAATTAACTCAAAAAGGTGTAGAAGGTAGAGCGCTGGAAGATGCTATAGCTCAACGAGATAAAGTAAAGAAGTATCTTGATGAGGCTAGAAGACTTATGGGTGAGGTGGAAGCTGCAAGAAGAAAACCAGCTGATGCTAAGCCTGAAGACACATCTGAGGTTACTGTTGACGAGGAGGTAGATACTGAAGCAGAAGCTAAACCAGAGCCTACTACAGACGAGGATGTAGAAACTGAAGCAGAGCCTGCTACTGATGTAAGAGGAGCGGAGAACGCTCTTCTAGACTACCTTAAAAAGCCTGTAAACGAAAAGGTGAAGGTAGAGGAAGATGTTACGAAGACTGAGGAGGATGTTGATACTGAAGCCCCTGCTGATGTAGTGCCAGACGATTCTGCAGAAGCACCAAGCGGTTCAGCTGGAAGACTTAGACGAGGTGTTGCAAGTGCATTTAACTATGCTAGGAGATTAGGTAAGTCTTTCATGAATTTAGGAAAGGATTCATTCGAAAGTGTCAGAGCTGAAATATTAAACAACCCAGAAAACTACATTAAAAAGCAAAACATTCAAGAAACAAAAGACAAGCTCAGTGAGATGTCTAATGAAGAGCTGGTAGCTAACATGAATGATAATGCTTTGGATAACTTTTCTAGAAGGAATGACGACATAAGCGTGTTGGCTGGTATAGAGAAGATAAATAGATTAATTGCTAAGGGAGATGTAGATCAGATTGCAGGTGTTATTGAGGAACTTGGTAAGATCGGTACATCAGCTGGTAGAATTTTAAGACACTTTGCTGAACTAAAATCATCAACACCTATTGGCTTTACCTCTATGATCAATAGCTTAGTGGAGAAAGCAGGAAATACTCTATCAGACAAACAACAAAACAAACTCCTTGAGTTAACCAACAATTGGTTCCAACTAAGCAAAGAAGCAGAACAGCTTCAAAGAAAGGCTGTTGAGGGAGATCTCAAAGCAGGTCAAGAGTTTGACAATAAAGTAAAAGAACTAAAGAAAGCTGAGCGAGAGCTATCAACCTTTACGAACACAGTAGTGGAAAGAGGGTGGAGCGATATAGCGTCAACTCTTATTGTTGGTAATCTACTGACTCCTTTGTCTCAAGCAACAAACGTTGTTGCTAACATGGCTAACCTTTTAGTTGATATTCCTGTTAATGTTCTAGCTCTTCCTATTGAGAAGTTTGTGAATATATTCGGTATAGATTCCCCACTAGACAACAAGAGAAGATACAGCATGAATGCTTATCTACATGGACTAAAAAGATTTGGTCAAGGATTTACTGAAGCTTTGCAAACAATTGCAACTGGGCAAGAAAAAGACAATGTAGAGTGGCGTGTGTATAGAGGGTTTATGCCGTTTAGATCTACTGTTGCGGCAATGAGAGGTGAAGGCCTACCTCTAGGGCCAGATGGTAAAATGAAGCTTAGCCAAAGAATTAAGCTGTTTGCTCAGGGTACTATTGGAGCTCCTGCAGAAGTTATGCTTAGGCTTCTCGGTTTAGGTGATACTCCATTTAGAAGATTTAAAGAAGGTATTGAGCTTTATCAAGCTGGTATAAATATGGGTCTTGAGGGTGATGCATTGAAAAACTTCCTAAAGTTCCCTACAAAAGAGCAGAAACTACAAGCAGAAAAAGAAGGTAGAAAGTTTACTTTCCAAGAAGAGACTGGTCTGTCTAAGACTTTTGAAGAGTTATTAAGAGTTGTTGAAAATAAAAGTCCAGCTGCAAAAGTTCTCTTGAGGTATGTGGCTCCTTTCAGAAGAACACCAGCCAATATTACTTTAGAAACATTAACATTCTTCTCACCTCCAGTTGCTATCGGAAGAATATTTGGAGCCCTTAAGAAAAACAATGCAAGAGAAGCTTCTCAGCATTTAGCCAAGTTGACAATAGGTGGTATGATTGGTACTGCAACTGCTGAGCTTATTAGACAAGGACTCATTTCTGGTCCTATTGACTGGACTGACGAAGAGGAAAAGAACTTGATGTACAGTGAATTCCCTCCAAACTCTATTAACGCTACTGGACTGCAAAGGTATTTGGCTGGTGGAGATCCATCGATTCAAGAAGGCGATGTATTCAGAAGATACGATAAGCTAGGTATTATCGGAGCTATTATGGGATCTAAAGCAAAGGTTGGTGTTACTGAAGATGATGCCGATCCTTTCTCTGTGAACTCTGTCATGAGAGATGCTTTCGGTGTAAGTTCTTTTAGTACTATTGCAAACATAATGGATCAGGGATTCCTTCAAGGAGTGAACGGATTACTCTCTGTTCTTGGGGCTGACGACGAAGAGAAATTCCAGAAAGAAAGTAACAGATGGTTAAGTAGTATGTTCCAATCTATTAGCGCTACTGTTATGCCTAATACTTTGTCTAGTATTAGCAGAATGAACAGAATGTATATGCCTGACTTCAGGATTACAGACGATATGGATTATACAGAGCAGCAGTTAACTAAGCTGTCTTACATACTAAACGAAAAAACATTTAACGTTGGTGATATTCCTGTAAGAACGAACTGGAAGGGAGAGCCTATACTACAGAATCCGAAAGGTTCTAATCGCTTTGCTTACAATCTATTCGACGTAACAAAAGCTAGACAAGGAGATGCAGATCCAGTATCTATGGAGATCTACAGGTTATACAATGAGCTAGAAGATGTTTCTTCTATGATGGCTACACCTACGTATGCGCAGAAAAGAAAGCTAAGTATACCAGATCTAAAATCTAAGAGCTCTAAAGATACAAGGGCGCTGAGAAGATTACAGAGATCTACAGGAAAAACATACAGCTTTTTAAACGATAAAGATTTTATGAAGCAGGATATATTCTTGAATACAGAACAGATAAACCAGCTACTAAGAGTCTCTAATGCAGAGAGATACGAAGAAGCAATGGAGTTAGTCAACTCTGGAGAATACAACAGGCTACTAGATCAAGACAGAATCAAAGCTCTTAACAAAGTTGCTTCAAACTACAACTCATTTAGAGAGTTTGGCGATAAGGGCACGTATAAGAATCACACCATAATGCTTCTAGATATGGTACAAGAAATTTATGAAAATCAACAGCGATGAGCGAAAAGAAAAAAATCAAAGACACCAAGCTAGGATCTTGGTTAGCAAACAAAGCACCACAGGTACTTGATGTTGTTGGGGACTTACTCCCTGACAGCGGAGGTCTAGGTGTAGTTAAGAATCTAATTGACAAGGACCCTAAGGTAGACTCAGCGGATGCTCAACAGCAGATTGATGCTGAGGTTAGATTCCAAGAGAATGTAACTGAGCGTTGGAAGGCTGATATGGGTAGCGATGTAAAGCTGGCTAAGCTTATTCGTCCTGTTACTTTAATCTGTCTTATGGCAATGTTTATGATTACTATGTTCATCGACAGTATGGATAACGTACCATTCAATGTAAAGGACTCGTATGTATCTCTATTAGAGCTACTTATGCTTACTGCATTTGGTGCATACTTTGCTGGTAGAACAATAGAGAAGAATAAAAAAGGGGCCTAAGCCCCTTTCTCCTAATCCATTTTGGAAAATAGATCGGCTCTCTCAATTTCGAGGGAGTCTATCTTTTCCTGCAGCATCTTTATGTGCTTGTCTATAATCTGTACACGCCTCTCTAACGCTACGTTACTGAGCTCGTGATCGGCTATAGACTTTGCTACATCGTACTTCTCCTTGTACCCATTCCATTGCTCAAGGTTTGCCTCGTGATTCTGATTATGATGGAGAACCGTTGTGCGATCCCTACCTAAGGCTTTACCAGCCACAACATCAGAAACATACTCAAACAATGCAACACCGATAGCTGCTCTCGTTTGAACTTGGCCAGCTTTACGTGTGTTTTCTTTTGGTATATCCAGAGCGATGTATGTTAAGTCCACTACTCTCTTACTGCGTTCAAGCAGTTTGTCTTTTAGTGGTGTGTCTACTACGTATTTCATTTAAATAATATAATTGTGTTATCCAACAGTCATGAACTGGTTTCATCGTACAGGACATGCACCTCCAGCACAGTCTTGAATCTCGATGTCATCCATATTCAGTGACTGCAGTGATGTGATGGGAGTAACCTCCTTAGACATCTTGTTGTATGTTTTCTTATCGATAGCCTCTAGTGGGGCCTGATCAAAACCGTGATCGTTATGCAGTAAGAAGCTGACACTCTTTACGTTAACGTAGTTCTCTTCAAGCCATTGTTTAATAGAGTCTAGTTCTTCCTTTCTGTAATAGATAGTTACAGAGACAGAATTGTCTGACCACTCAGCTTGTAGTCTCTTGATTACTTCTAGCTGATCAACAGCTGTCATGTCATCTGCAAGCGTCGTTCCTTTAGGGAACTTACATGGGAAGCTCACTACTACAGTAGAGTGATCCTCAGTACCGTCGAAGTTACGAACGTATTCTACGTGATACCCATTGTTTCTGCATACATCGACCAGCTCACTATCTGCTGCCATTCGAATTCGTCTAATGTATTGTTGTGCATATGCTGGATGTGCCCCTGATGTAACACCAGCAAGAAGAGACAGCGTTCCACTTGGCTTAACTGTCGTAAGTTTAATAGATCTGGGAAATCCACAGATATCTGAGTACTCTTTATCATAAGCTCTAAGGTAAGTATAACATTCTGAAAGCCATTGTCTTTGCTCTTCGGTAGCCTGAAGGTATCCAGTAACACCAATACCCATGCGCATGTTTTTGTGAACGATGTCCTCTGTCTCCTTAAGCGAACAAGGGATAGCAAGGCTGTGCTTGTTGATGCGGTATAGAAGTGTAGCTACTTTCTTTAGCTCGTCATAGCTTTCGATATTCGGTAGAAAGATTTCAGCAAGACAGCATGTCTCGTATGGTGCAAGCGACTGCTCAGCACATGGGTTGAATCCCATAACGTCAGCGTCAGGGTACTGCACCTCACCTGTTCTACCCATACGTCTAGAAGAGTCTAGGTTGATAAGTCCGTAAGGCTCGCCGTTACCATTGTACCCTTCCCAGAACTCATCAGGTAGTTCAGTTACATCAGAGCAGATAACAGAGTTGTTACTCATAGCTCTCCAGTTAGGGATACCACCTAAGTCCCAGCGCTTAGCACGTAGGTATTCGATGTCGTCGTGATCACCTAGTGCGATCTGAGCTGAACGTCTAACGTTACCAGCAACTACAATCTTACCAATGATGTTCATAATATCTAGACAGTCGATAGGGCGAAGCCTCTTTCCTGAGCGTGAGTTGAGAACAATATTGATTTGATTCATACCCCATACTAGATCCTGAGGTCCACTAGCTGTACCACCGAACCCCTTAATAGGAGATCCCTTAGAGCGGATCAGGTGTGTTGCGAACGTGAACCCTTCACCAGTTACGAAGCTCGCTTCTAGCACCCTCTTAAGAAGCTCTACCCATCCCTCTCTAGAGTCAGGCACAATAAAGTCAGCATCGTTTACGTCGCTACGTACAACCTTAACCTTTCTTTTAATCTTAGGTAGCTGGTATACGTGCTCTCTTTGAATGTTGAAACCGACACCGCTTCCGAGCATAAGCATTTCGAATGCCCATGTAAACGGACGAACAGGTTCATCTACTACCGTAAACGCACAGTTCTGTAGCGATGGTAGTCCGAGTCTGTCTACTGTCTTGGTTCCTAGTTGCCACAGGAATCTTCCTGCAACAGTACCTTTAAGACCCATCATCATATCTCTGATGTCGTCTCTATCAGCGTCAGAGAATCCACATCCAAGCTGCTTACTGCACGCTTCGATTACTCTCTCAATAGTTTCAGGCCACTCTTCTGTGCGACCCTTTAGTGGACGAGCATAGGTACGCTTATAAGTAGCGTAGCCGACCTCGCCCCAAGGAATATCCTTAGGTGTTGTCATGTTTAAAAATTAATACGTTGTAAAAAAAAGGGTTGCTAAGATAGTTCATAAAACATAAACTCTCCAGTAACTGGATGCTTATATTTTACTGAGGTCTTAGCGCCTCCTGCCTCTACCATATCCTCCTCAGACCAAGGAATGTATACCAAAGATGATAGCTCTTGAAGGTCGTGTATTGTTACGCTAGTAATAATATCTTTCTTACCCCACTTAGATCTAGTGTATAGTTTCTTGTATGCCTTCTTGTAGCTGCTTACATATTCGTTATCTACATTAGATTTACACCACTCTAAAGCTTCTTCTCTGTCGAATCTAAAGAACCCAGTAAGGGATTCAATCTCTACTGCAATCCAAGTAGCACTCCCACACATCCATCCGTCCTCTCCAGCTACGTTCTTGAATTCCAGTGCAATAGCTTCAGGTAGTTTCTTACCTTTGACATCTACGCCTAACGTTTCGTCTGGTCCATGCCAGAAGTCTACGTGTCGGTACCTGTCAGTTTTATAGTCTGTCTTTATTGCATCAGGATGAATGCGTAACCATCTCTCTTCAGAGACTTGACCGTTGAACCAAGAATCCTTAAGCTTCTTTTCCCTTACTTTCAATGTGCTCATCTAATGCAGACTTAATGATGTTTAGTTCCTCTCGAATAACGTCAGAGACAGCTTCGATTGAAGCGTCAACTATTTCTTGATCTATTATTGGGTTTCCATCTGAGTCATGCAGAGATTCGTACAGCTCATCAAGCATAGTATGCGCTCTGTCACACGCTAAATGGTAGTAAAAAGATAAATTAGATCTCTCCATCTTTGATAGACTGTTGTATTTCTTTGATGCAGTGGTCAACCTGACCTCTGTTCTTTGCTAAAAATACAATATAATCTTCTTCTAATCCAAGTAAATGTCTTAAAAAAAGTTTCCATCGCATTGGAAAGTCGTGATGAGAGGGTAAATAACCTTTGGTTTCTATGATCCAATTGTGTTTCTTACCCATAAAATCAGGAGTGTATGTAATAGGCAAGACCATAGAACCTGTTCTATCTTTCATGTCTTTACCTTTAGCTGTCATCTTAAAGTACTTGTGTGGAAATATAAACTTAGGAGTCAGTTCGAATGTAGTTTCCTCGTAATCGAAAGCTAACCCAGATTCTTTTAACTGGTCAGCACAATACTTTTCAATAGAACTAGCATACCTACCTAATTTTTTTTTGCTTTTGCTAGGACTCTTCCTCTTATTTCGCTTCATATAACGAAGTTACTACAGGAATTTTTATTTGTCAAGTAAAAAATTAATATTCATTGTCATAGCCTTATCTCCCTTAATATCAACAGGTTCGAACAGTGATCTTGAAGTGATCCATGAAGTAAACCCTGTGTGATCGATCCCCATAATCAGTCGATAAGGGTCGTCAAGAGGCGTTGGCATACCACCCGTCTCAGTCTCACGAACCTTACGAACGTGTAACTCACTCATCTTACGGACGTTAGGGTCTGGTGATTGAACCTTTCGATGAATAGTAAGGAAGCAATCCGCTCTGTTTACGAACTTTCCGCCACCCTCTGTGTCCTCAGCATAAGGTGCAATCGGTAATCCATCAGGACCTTTACGACGTTGAGCTTCTGTAACAGCATGCATGTTTAACCACACCGCAACGTTGTTAGCATTACTGAAAGTAAGGAACTCACTAGCAGCTTCGTAGTGGTAGTCGTGCGTACTGATGTTACTTCCGCCCATATCTAGTCTTAGACTGTTGTAAGGATCAATGAAGACAGCATCAATAGGTTTCTGCTTCATAATCTTTTCCATAAAGATGAGCAGGTCAGCATAGCTGTATACTTGGTTGTTGCTGATCACAGTGAAGTGATCCTCTACCCACTTGTATGCTTTCTTTCTTTGAGCATACGTCATATTGCCAACCTTGTTATTGACAGCAAACTCCATTAGGCTCTTCTTTACGGAAGCAGTTCTATTCTCTGATGAGTATATCACCCACTTCCAGTCGTGCCTAATAGCTGCGTTTACGATCAGGTAAAGAGCAGTAGTAGTCTTACCTACGTTACTATGTCCGTTGATAATCAAGAACTCTTTCTTGTATCTAAAGTAATCGTCAAGATTTAGGTCACCAGTATCTAAACCTACCTGTATATCTCCGTTGGCATAGTCGTCAATCCATCTGAAGTCTTCGTCATCAGAAGAGATAAAAGACATATCACCGTCATTGATTAGTATTTCTCGTTGTGCCGCCTTCTCGTTCTCGATAACCTCACGGATAGGCATAACCTTTCCCTTCTCGATACCGTCACGGATAGAAGTCTTAGCTGATTCTTCTGAGTCAATATCACGCTTGCATATCTCACGGAATAAAACTCTAACAACCTCGTCTTCTTCCATACGTCCAGCTGCAATGTACCCACCGCAAAGCTTTGATGCTTTGATTAACATGTGATGCTTCTCACCGTCGTCTGCGTTACGGATCATACGTGCAGCTAGGTTTAGCTTCATGTAGTCTGTGTACTCGTAAGCTTCGTTTGTTGTAGTCTGCGCTTCAGCAAACTCACTTGAGAAAGCACCAAACTTCTGGTACTCATCTTTGATTACGATGTCAGGATCGTATGATTCGAAGCAAGCACGAGACTCGTTGATGCCTGACTCATCTAGCTCAAGACCATACTGCTTATGGAAGTAAGTACGTAAAGCACGGAAGTGATCTCTGTGTCTCTCAGGATTAGTGATGTTAACTAAAGCTTTGATGCCGTCACCTGATGGAGAAACCCAACAGGCATACACGTAGTTGTCAGTACTTAATGCTGTCTTTACTGTGTCTACTTCTACGTGGTCAAAGTCTAGAACAATGAATCCACTGTGTTCAAACAGAGCGTCATCAGATCTTCTAGAGAACTCACCACTAAACAACACTACAGGAAGAGACAGCTTCTTCTTTTTATCACCGCTGCGAACCTCATTGATAATGTCTAATGACTTACCGTCCTGAACACGCTTAAGTGCTGTGCTTATATGTATGTGATGAGGATCCTCCTTCTCGTAAACGTTTTTGAATATTGTTACTTTCATTGTGTGTTGGGGATAAAAAATGCCCAGAGGCTCATTGCTGAAACCTCTTAGGCACCTTTATATAACTGCTCCTATGTAAGAGTTTATTTAATTTTACTTTCGTACATCTTTTTATGATCTTCTAGAGTTACACTAGACCTTGATAGCTCTACGACCTCTAGTATCTCACGTATTATAATGTCTTTATTCTTAGCTTTCGGAGTGAAGAACATCTTTCGCAATGTATTCATTGTCTTCCAATCATACTTCACTATATCCGCAGGAGTTTTGTAAACAGTTACAATCCACACGCATCGCTCGTGCACCTTCTTGTTTTTTTTGAAGGCGCAACGAACGTGCATGTAGTTTATCATAGGCTTATCAGAATGGCATTTCATCTGCCTGTTCTGTGGCAGCAGCTTTCGCAGCTCTCTTCTCCTTAGCAGCAGCGCTGTTAGGATCGTATACTCTACAGCATGGCTTGCCGTTCTTAGACATGAACTGCGTGATGTAGATGTTACCACCTTGACCTTGTTCGTTACGAGATGTAGCGTACTTGTCAATCATTTCCTTTAGCTCGTGATCTTTGAATCGAACACTCCAGCTAATTAATTGTCCAGCGTCATTGAAACGTGGCTCTTCTGCGTATCCAACTAGGACACTGTCATATTTTACTTCACTCATTTTAAGATATAGTTTAGTAGATTAATAAAAGTAAATTGAAAGCAAAGATATATTAGATATAAGCTAATAACAATCATTGCGTGTTTTAAATTTTGTTTATACTGTAAATTCCGCATAGTCTGTAGTTGTAGGTACGCCTTCACGTAACCACCTCTTGATGTTCGCAACAGCTTCGTTGAACTTCATCTCCCCTGTAAACAAAGTCTCATCAGAGCACTTCACTAGAGCAGGGTAATATGGGTATGTCTTCTCTTGAACTACCCAGTAGTAGTCCTTGATTCCGAACACAGTTGTATAGATGTATGCTTGAATGTCATAGCTCCATCCCTTTACATCGTAACGGAACTTGCTGACACCACGAGAGCTTTTGCTATCGGTAATGAATCCATCTCCAAGACAGTCGAGGAATCCCTTTACTGGAATACCATCAATGTCTTCGTTGAACTCAACCTGATACTCACCCTTGAGGTAGCTGTTAAGCAGCCCACAATCATCCAGTCTTTGGATCATGTCGTTAGCCTGCTTCCAATCGTCAGGTGAACATAACGTTTTACCTTTAGCTTTAGCCTGATTAGCCATGTCTTCTTTGACTAGCTTGTATTCAGATGTCATCTTAGGGCGCTTAGAAGCTTTTGTTTTGTCAGAACATTTCTCTAATACTCTCTCTTCAGAAAGAACAATGTATGTATCCATAGCTTTGTCTCTCTCGAATAGTAGCATGTCATATAGCGTACCGAACGTAAGCGCATCAGACTCTTTTCTTAACTGCCCTCTCATGTACATCTCCCAGAGACGCATGTCTCCGAGAGCGTACTTGATAGACGAATAAGATAGGTGCCCTTTACCTACTGATTCTGTTAGTTGTTCTCTTAGTGTCATTTAATTTTTTGTATTCATGTAAGGCTTCATTAGCTTTACCTGTTAGTATTTTTTTAAGTGGTGTAAGTTTTAATTTCCACCATTTTCTAGAACCTTTGTATCTAACTTTCATAGATTGAAGAGCTAAGTATACTTGTTCTTGATCGTTTATGTCGATTAAAACAATACCATACGTGGACTCGTTAGATAAATCAACTTTCCACTTAAGAAGCTTGGTTATGTTTTTGAACTTTCTTCGTTCTCTTTGATGTTTTTTATAGCATCCACACCCCCAAGAACTGTCATGAACACATGTTTTGTATTCGTGAGAGTTCAGGTATTGTTCCCCTCCTTTAGATGTGATATATTCATACCACTCTAAGCTAGTGGAAATCATTACACAAACTTCTTAATACCGTCAAGTTGTTTCTGTGTAAGCTCTTCACCATACTTAGACACAACAGAATCGAATGCTTTCTGCTTGTCAGTAGAAGCCTTGATGTAAGAGATAGCCTTGCTCATAAGCTCAGGATCTTTCTTAGTAGTCTTCTTTGCAGTAGTCTTCTTAGTAGTCTTAGCAGGAACAGTTTCTTCTTGCTTAGCAATAGCATCGTTTACTTCGTTAGCTGAAGCGATAGATGTGTCGATACCAATACCCATCATAGCAAGAGCTCTACCGATAGCTGATGTCTCGCAGTTCTCTACGTAGCTAGTCTTGTTGATGTGTGATGAAGAACGCTCTTCGTGTGCATGACCTGTTGCAATCACACGCTGATTAGGATCAGCAATGATACACTTACACACGCATGTCTCAGCGTCAAGGACTGTGAACTCAGTTGAGATAGTCCAGTTCTTGTACTCGTCCTCCTGACGGAAGAACTTGATACGCTCGTTTACTTCGACGTACTGTTTGCCACGGATGTTCGTGGTCTTGAATTTGTAGTTACTCATTATGCATTATATATTAAACTGTTACAAATGTATTTTATTTCTTGTTTAAAACAAAGCTAGAAGCCATGTTTTTTAGCGTCATAGTAGATAGTCTTCATATGATTCTCGAATTGTTTTGGAGACATATGAACATCTCTACACACCTCCATGAATCTTTTGATTAGCGATACTGCGCTTGTGTGTTCTGGAGTTACTGTCTGTTCCTGAACCATGTGTTCTGTTGTTTTGCTCATCTGTATTTAATTGATTATTAGTTAGTTAACAAAGCTTACATCAAGCTTTAGTTTAGACACCCATACTTCTCTCACCCACTCCATAGCTTCGTTGTCATTTATATCATCGAAGTAAGAGTACGCTTCGGCAAGCTCACCTAAGCTACAGTCTGTGAAAGGATTCTTTTTCATGTTGTCTTTGTGTAAGTAAACATACCCCATAGAATAGAATATGTAGTCACTTGCTTTTTAGTAGTAGTTGTTTTAGTCTTAGTCTTCATAGCTTTTGTTTGTGTCTTATTAGTTTTTCTTCTACTGACTTTAGATTTTTTAGAATAGCCATGAGATCCTCTTACGATCTGAGAAATAGTACTTGGATTTAAGTCGAACATTTCCGCTATGTAGTTTCGGTCATACCCCATCTTAGATAGCTTTCTGATTTTTCTGTTTCGATGATCTAGATTTTTGTATGTGTTATCCATGACATTCTCATTAAGAACATTGCTTACTGTGCCATGAGATATGTTGAGTCTATCTGCTATCTCTACATACTTAAGACCTCTGCTTCTGAGTCTTCTGATTGCTGTATTTCTTTCAGCTTTTGTTATTGAATTGTTTTTCATAGTATAAATTTTAAAGGTTTAACAATTGGAGTGAGCGAAGGGAATCGAACCCCTCTACGAGAACCAATGAAAAAAAAACGTAGTCGTATGCATCAAACCTAACCGAGGGAACCACCCCTCTGCATACTACCAGACGCTCACTGATGTTTTAATCTTCTACTGATGTACCCTCTTCCGTATTGTCGTAAGAGCCATCAACAGCTTTGTTCTTCTGCGCTTCTCTCTGTTGCATCAGATTCATGGCTAGGTTCTGCCATGCAATTGCTTGTTTGAGTAGTTCGCTTTTAGTTGTCGACTTCAGCGCAGCTTTGATCTGCTCTTTCGACCATCCTTTTAGTGGGTTGTAATCTTCTGTCATGTTTCTTTATTTCAGCCCACACCTGTGGGTAGTTATGTATTAATGTTTTTCTTAGTGTGTCAAGCTGTCCCCATATATCTCGTATGACATCAGCTTGATTCTTGATAGTCTTATCTTTATTGCTCATCCAATTTATTTACTTGGTGCTGTAAGTAGACGGCTATTACTGCCATCACACCTACTATTATGTATACTCTAGTCATCTTGTTTTGTTTTCGTTTTACTTTCCGTTGCTAGTTTACGCAACAGCTTCTGTGATTCGCTTGTGTTGATCGTTAGCATGTCAGCGAATTCATCGAACGGGAATGACTCATATCCGATTTGTGTTTTACGTTTCTTACTCATTGTTTGTAATGTATTTAATTCCGTATGCTCTTGCATAATCTATTGCTTCTTCTTCTGTAAAGTATTTCCTATTAGGATTCTCATCGTGCATATCCTCTGATGCATCATCCCAAACCCCCCACATCAAGTTGCCATCTTCGACAACCCAATAGTCATCGCCTTCGTTGAATGGGTACTTATTTTGTGCTTTAATAAATTCTACTACTGCTTCGTACACCTCATCGATGTTGCATGATGGTAAGCAATTGTACAAATCTCCCCACTGCTCAAGCACCGCTTGATGTTTGATAAGATTTAAGCATTTGCCTACTACTGGCATCAGCCAGTCCCATGATGTGTGGTAGAAGTATACCTCTTCTCCCGTATGGAAGAATGTTCTTTTATCAGGTTCAGCACCCATAAATTCTGCTATTAGTTTATTGTTGCTCATTTGTATGTAATATTTGGTGTACATCATTCCATACCCTAGTGTATGTCTTGTCATCCTCATCTGTATTCGTGTCAGAGGTGGTAAGTTTACCTCGCACAAATTCATCCATGATGTAGTTTGTTATCTCATCTAATTTATTGTTGCTCATGAGTATAAGTATTGTGATTTGTAATTGTTTGGATGGTAGTCGTATGCCATCTCTACCATATCTGCATAGAGTTTATCACGACCGCCTTTAATACCGAAGTATTCTTTTACTTCTCTAACCTTCCAACTCTTGTTAGGCTTCTGACCTTCCTTCCATAGGGCGAGGTCACGCTTCGCTAGCATGAGGTTGAAATATCCGAGTGAGTATGTAATGCCTTCGATCCCTGAAGGCTGCTGTAAGTCTTGTTCAAATTGTG
>Ga0315330_10000049_pt1 | contig 55827 bp, 45 predicted proteins | sample M140m34915metaG_FD_203453 | JGI IMG/M metagenome (GOLD analysis project Ga0315330, IMG submission 203453) | Ammonia-oxidizing marine archaeal communities from Monterey Bay, California, United States - M1 40m 34915 | ecosystem: Environmental > Aquatic > Marine > Intertidal zone | place: USA...
GCACAGATCCAAGGTTCTTGATCGGAGAGCAAGTCGCAGGCGCGCCTTTCATCAAAAAAGTAGGAATTGAACCGATATCTATGGGCTATGTGATATGTGCACCAGGCGGAAAAGCAGGCGAAGTGGGTAAAGCGGATTTGATCAAACCCGAAGATGTGGGGAGAGTGGCATCATATGCAGCAGCGGCTGAATTATTCGATTTCAAGCTACTATATTTGGAGGCAGGAAGCGGAGCAGCGACACCAGTTTCTCCAGATCTCATCTCCGCCGCTCGTAGCAGCACTGACATACCCATTGTGGTGGGGGGCGGCATAAGAGATGGTGCCGCTGCCAGAACTGCGGTAGAGGCCGGTGCCGATTGGATCGTAACAGGTACACTGGGCGAGGAGTACGCAGACGCGGACGAGCTCCGAGAAGTGCTATCCGAACTCATAATATCCATGCGATCTACTGAGTAGGCCTGATTTTACCATCGACGACACTCATCGAGAAGAAGCGAACTCCCGCTCAAGATCCAACAGGGCCGTTAGAAGAGTCTCTTCCTTTTCTCTGAGACGCGCCAATTCTTCTTCCTCTCCTCTTCCTTTGCCTTCCTTCAAAGATAAGATGGAAATTTCCCTTTCCAACTCCTCGATCCTACCTGCCATTTCTACCTTGGTCGAGGATATCCCACGAACTCCTCTCATTTTGGCGATCTCAACCTCTAGTTGCCTTGCTTTGATTTGCGCCTCGTTCAACTCGGCCTCGGAACCCGCTAAAGCATCCCAAGTTTTGAGCACCTCTTCAACAAGCGCCTCTTTTGGAAAACTGGATAATCTCTTTTTGTGATCTACGGAATTCGCCCCATTTGCATCCATATCAACCACCGACGTTAATACCGCCTCGATGATACACGATATGGACTTTACATTAACTTTAGATGTTTAACGAGTTCAAGTCATGATCTCAGATCTCAGATCATTTGCGATTTGTATGGCGACATTGTAATCACTGAGAGTATCTATTTCAGTCCACAGAACCCCATCGGTGCTAACACAATATACAGCCAACTTGTCCGTAGCTCTGTCGATTGCATCTTCGTAATACATATCAGTCCCTCCATTTCTCAAAATTTCCTCAGTGCTTTTCACGAATTCTACTATATCTGTTTTGGAAAGCCTCAGGATTCCAATATATTCACCTGCGCTCTCCTCGATATCGAGGGATTTGTTGACTCGCGTAACTATGCCGTTGGTGTTTACATAAACCTTCATTGACTCTTCGTCAACTTGGTTGTGATCGTCAACCATCATGAAGCTTTTTTCACTAACCTTCATTCTGTCGACAGCAAGCTGAACTATCCTCTTGCTTATGACTAGGTCTGAGTTCATGATAAGGGTACTATCATCCAAAATATCCCTCACAAGATAACAAGTGTAAATGTTATTCATGGTTGCAAATTCGCTATTACTCAAAGTTTCTATATGCATACTAGAGACTCTGTGTTTTAAGAAGTCTTCAATCACACTCTCAGCATGACCAGTTACAACCACAGTGCTCTCAAAACCACACTGTTCCAGAATTTGTAAATTCCTCTCCAACATAGTGATTCTGCCATCGATAGGAAGACATGACTTCGGCAGTCGCGCGGTCAACTTCCCCAATCTGGAGGACATACCTGCCGCGAGGATTATGACTTTCAGCGTATCAAATGGCATAGTCTCACTTTATTGACGGCAAATAGGGGATCAGTGTACTGGCCTGGACAAACCCGACTTGTCAACATTCTGGATGGGCAGCCTCTAAGTCATGCTAACGCCAGGAACCCAAAGGAGGCAGGATGGTTTGGAGGATGCAAGCTCTCGCAAAGCGGGCCCTCTCCTCAGGACTCACTTATTTTTCTCCCGCAAATTTTTCTTTTATAGGCCATGGGCTGTGTACTGGGCACTTTACTTTGGTCCGTGGACTTGGATGTTCAGAGGCTTGAGTTGGTTCGTGCCCAAACAACCCAATCTGTTTATTTTTGGCTCTAACGAAGGCAAACACTTCTCCGATAACTCAAGGTCACTGTTCGAATATATTCAGGCCAATGACGACTCGATCAGGGCCGTATGGTTCACGAATAACAAGGATGTCTACAAAGAGGTCGAGGAAAAATATCCTGGCAAAGTCGTGATGTCTCCTAGCCTCAAGGCCTCGTTCCTCTATCTAAGGGCGGAGCAAGCGGTTATCTCATTTGGATATCAAGACTTGTGTAAAATGCCATGGATCCCATCAATTAAAATCAATCAATTATGGCATGGTGTGCCATTGAAGAAAATTGGTTTGCTTAGAGAAAAAAATAAAACAAACGAAGACTATGGTCAAAGCTCCAGACTTTTTCTTCAGTGGTGCGGGAAGGTGGACAGATTTTTTGTGGCATCAGATTACGAAAAAAGAAACCACAGCCTAGCATTCGACCTCCCTGAATCTTGTTTTCAAATCACAGGAAACCCTAGGAACGATCGATTGTATTCCAAATCTAGCGCCATTGACTCCGATGTCACTACTATTCTTTACGCCCCTACATTCAGAGAGAGGGGAGATGGCCCGGGAAACCACATCCGCATACTCATGCATCCAGAAATGGACGAAGAATTAATGCACAAATTCCTGAAGGACAATAATTGCAGGTTGATCGTCCGTCCACACTGGATAACCCAACCCCATCAGTATTCATCTGACAGAATCCAGACAATTTCCCACGCTGAGCAACCCGATCTTTACAATTTGTTTTCGGTATCTGACATACTCGTCACTGATTATTCAAGTGCATTCATCGATTGGTTGATATTGGATAAGCCAGTAATCTTCACGCCCTATGATCTCGAAGAATACGAGAGAAAAAACGGATTGTTGGAAAAATACCAGAAACTGGTTCCACAACCAATATGCCGATCTCCCAATGAGATTCTGACCTCATTGGAGGAAGCGATTTCCTACCCTGACAAGCACCACGATGAAAGAGAGTCAATGAAATTGAAATATCTAGGCGAAGAAGGTTATGGAGCTTCAAAGCGAGTTTTCAAGATCATGATGACGAAGGACGAGTCAAATGACTAAGGCCGAGGTTTAATGTCAGGTGCAGCCAGTCTCGCCGGTCATCAAACGTGTACCCAAAATTTGAGATCTCCCATTTACAGATCTCGTTCACACGATTTAAGGAAAACTCATCATAGAAATGTGAGTAATGCTTGTCGGTCCTCCTGGTTTCCGACTCGGCCCTTGGCAGGTCCATGTAATCGAACCCGAATGAAAGCAGCAGATCAGACCACTCTTCAGCTAGATTTCAAATCTTATTACACGATCTACAACCAAGTTACCATCGATTGTGTATAGCCAGGAGTCTGTGAGTTTTGAATCTGGCAGCACTTAGAGGTAGTCAGAGAATTCCAAATCTTCTGGCAAACCAAGCATGCCTTCTCCAAATTTCTCAAAGAAGAATTGCGAGACGGCCCTGTCCCAAGGATTTCTCACAACACAGAATTTTCGGTATCTTTCAAATCTTTCATCGCCAATCCTCTTCTCTACTAATTAGATAGACCCCTCTAAGTCTACGGAGCGCCTTGTTATTTCTGCATTCAGGGAGCAATCTGACTAATTCTGTCACAATAGTGATACACACACCCTCCGAGGCAATGTCATGCTGAAGAAGACGGTGATGCGCCAATACTGGAGGGTCCAACAAAGCCAAACCCTCATTTCTATGGCCTTCTGGGTCACGACTCTCACCCTGCTGACATGGCCCTACGTAAAATGGCGATTTGATTCGAATACAGAGCTCTTCGGAGTTTCGATGACCTATTGGGGATTGCTGTCGATAGGAGCCTTTGTAATCGGATGTGTCTTGTTAATAGGATGGATGTATGACGTTATATTCTCCCTTTGGAAAGCCCATCAGTCAGTGATTCAGGAAAGGAATCCCTATACGACCTACATGCTCAATGGGCCCGTTGGTGCGATACTTGCTCAAACAAATGAAATCCTCAAAAGGCTCTCGGACGATGAAGAAATCAGGAAACACACCGACTTCGTCGATAGATGGTTGAAATGGAGTGGTCAACAGGAGCTCTGGAAAAGAACTATTCATGGTTTCACAGAAGTGATGGGTGATGAGAGCCCGGTATTGCTTCACATAGAGGAAGACAACGATACTTGGATAAAATAAAGATTTGAGTGCCAGCAAAGATTCGATTCAAAGGGTTTCGATATGAAGGACGTTCCAATAATTGGATCATTCTTACTGGGAGCACCGAAATGTGGGACAAGTTGGCTTGCCGATGTTCTATCGCAACATCCTGAGATATGCATATCGAACCCAAAAGAGCCGAATATTGTAGCCACACACAAGGGAACTTTTGTGAGAGACGAATCAAGTCTGGATCTATCGGAATACGGTGACTTCTTTCAAGGGGAGGGTGTAAAAGTAGATTGTTCTGTCCATGCTTTTTCTTGTCCAATAGCGCCCTCAAGAATAAACAAAATTTGGCCGGATGCGAAATTTATCGTCTCCCTGAGAGACCCCATAGAGAGAGCAGTCTCTCAATGGAATCATGCTCTTGACTACAGTGATGACAAGAAGGCCGGTGTGGATTGGAGCGAATTCTCTACAGCTTGGGCTGACCCTAGATTAAGATGTGAATCCATGTATGGTGAGTCTCTAAAAAATTGGTTAACCTTTTTCCCAATCGATTCTTTTTTGATCATTGAAACAAAAGTCATGCGCAATCTCCCACATCAAGTTTTGAAGGATATTTGCAATCATATTGGGGTAAGTGAATACCGATTTAATCTAGATTTAGTAAAGGGCCACAATCTTGCAAGTCAAAGAAGGACGATCAATTTCCTCGGCAAATGTATACGAAATTCCGCAAAGGCGACTCCTCGAGTACTCAGAGAAAGAATTGCGAGCCAATTGCAAAGACGGGGCATTAACATTTACAAGACTAAGTTTTTGTCAACTAGGACATCGGGTGGCAGGATCATCACGGATAGTGAGAGAGATATGGCGAAGCAGAGTCTTGTGGAAGACCAGTATCTCTTAGAGGAATTGACAGGGCTCAATAATCTCATACAGTGATCTCACCTTTTTTCTGTTCACTGGCCTGTTCGACCCTAATGATTTTCCAATCTCAATACTGGTGCCAGCAGTTTTTCCAGTCTTGATGAATATGAACTGATTGCGATGGGAGACAACCAAATTATCACCTCAACCCTAGCTTTCTCATAACCGCTAAAAATAGTGATAAAGACCAGAGCCGAATTGACTCATAACGGGTCAACGGCGAGACATGAGTGTCCTCATATGTTCGCAATAAGAATCTTTTTTTCGCCCAATCCCCATTCAAGATTTTCTTGATAGAAATCATTCCAGCTGCTATCTCATGATACTTCTTCCTGTCAAGACGGTAGAGAAGTAATTCACTTCTAGCCCTGTCTCTTTCTATACCGGCTCGATCAGGATGGTGCACGATACAGTCTGGAGCCCACTTTACATTGTATCCAGACTCGATAGCCCTCCAGGCTAAATCTGTGTCTTCTCTATGAATGTAGTATCTTTCATCGAAGCCATCTAAATATTCCAGCACGACTCTTCGATAAGCCATATTCGCAGTTTTGAAACGATTCCACCGGTCCTTTGGGTGAGGATCCATGTTTGACAATTTACCGTCAATCTCTGTCGTTACGCTACCTTCGATAACATGAACAGAACTTTCTTCAAAGTTCAATAGGATTTTTTCGATCCAATTGTCCATGGGAACACAGTCGTCATCTGTGAAAGCCACAATTTCAGCAGAACCCTTTCGCCAACCCTTGTTGCGAGAGATGGCAGGACCCAAATCTTCCTCTGAATCATCGATGATAGTTATCGATCTCGGAGGCACGGTTTGAGACTGCAACGCCGAGAGACACCTATCTAATGCATCTTTTCGATTGAAAGTAGGGATTACCACATCCACTGCAAGATCAGAGTTTGAAGGTTCGATGCCAATCATGACTCATCCTTATCTTCGATATGTAGCATGACTGTCCCTCAAAGCCCGACCGTATCACCATTGTGACAGAATGAGTTGGAAACTATCATTCTCTAAAAGCAGAAATAACTCGAGGATCTGTTGATTCGGAAGGATCGATCTCATTCATCGATGAAACCACCACGAACCTTCTTTTCACACCGTGTCGGCTGCCGAAGTTGGAGTATACGTACTCCATAGCACCACTCTCATCATCAGCTACCAAATCCATAGTAAAAGGCTGATTTTTCACACCGCTTCGAAACGTCCCAACCGCTCTAAACGCCTTGACCATGACCGCCCGTCGAGGGAACCTGATTTAATCCGCACGGATGCTTCGAACCACTCTACAACAAACCATCTTTCCATCTAATACCCCCATCGTTTAGAATAGATGCCCTGCAACAGGCACCCATGGAACCAGATGAAGCAAGGCGAATCTCGCGCCTCATCGAAGCCAATCACTCCAGACAGGAGGCCCTTAGAGCCCAACTAGAGAGGCTTTCAGCACTACTGGATGAACAAACCAGGGCTCAGGGAACGCTCGAAGCAGCTGCGTCGCAACCCAACAAACGCACGCTCATACCTCTCGGAAGCGGCGTTCAGATTCCAGTGACAATCGAAAAAGGAGCCCTCCCCATCATAGATATTGGCTCAGGAGTCCAAATAGAAACAACTCACGACAAGGCTATTGAAATGTTGAATCAGAGGAATACAGAGCTAACAAATTTGATCGAAAACATGGTCGAAGAATCGAGAGCAATCGAATCCACAATTCTAGAACTCACCACCCAAATCGAAAAACATCAATCGGACACTAATTTGGAAACGCCAATAGAATCACCGGATCAAGAACCACCACAGAACCAACCAAAGAAGCGAACTCCAAGACGTAAGAGAGGAACAGAGCTAACGCTCGACGACTGAGGTGAATATATGGGCTTCCTAAGTCGGTTTAGGCGCAACACCAAAAGGATTGAGAATCCAGATCTTCTAGCCGGGGATCAACACGAAGAGCCAGAAAATCGTATCATCGATGAGTCATTGGAATCCCCCCACCCGCAGAATCAAGACAATCGTGGTGGTGAAAGCGAATGGGAATCCGATGAATCTCTGGGCTCGATTGAAACCCCTTCTGATAAACGAGCGAGACGACTCAAAGAGCGAACCTCGAAGACAATCAAGGCTCCTGTGAAATACGCTCCAGAGATCAAGACGTCTAAATTGGTTCCAAAACCATCACAGGGTCTTTCTATCGATCTCAATAAAATAGTGAACCAGCCTTCTCGAAGAAGGATATCAGAAACACCTGTCTTTGAAGAAATAATGTCAGAACTCGAGACCACCTTGCTCGAAGCGGATATGGGACACATCGCTGTTGACGCAGTGCTTGCTGAGATGAGATCGAAACTCATAGGCGCACCCCTCCCCAAGAAAGGAGACGTAGGAAATCTCCTAGACGCAACGCTTGTTTCTGCGTTGGATTCGCTGTTGAGAGTTTCATATTGGGACTTCGATCAGACTATCGAAACACTACTCGCCGAGGATCCGCCAGTAGTCATAATGCTCGTTGGTGTAAATGGAACTGGCAAGACAACCACGGCAGCAAAGATATCCTACAGATTAATCCAACGAGGCCTATCCGTAGTTTTAGGAGCAGCAGATACATTCCGTGCGGGCGCAATAGACCAGTTGAGCGATCACGCCGAACGAATCGGCGCACGTTGTGTCAAAAGTCAGAGAGGAGGAGATTCCGCCGCAGTGGCTAGAGACGCAATAGACAGTGCCAAAGCGAGAGGCGATGACGTGGTCGTGATCGATACTGCGGGCCGAATGCAGAATAAAACCAATCTAATGCAGGAGCTGAAGAAGGTCCACAGAGTAGCATCCCCGCATATTGTTCTGTTCGTGGGCGATGCGTTGGCAGGAAACGATGCTGTTGAGCAAGCAACAAAATTTCAATCAATATTACATTTCGACGGTGCTGTTTTGACTAAGTTAGATACAGATGCAAGAGGCGGTGCAGCCCTTTCAATCGCCCATGCTACGAATAGGCCGATCGTACTAGCCGGCTCCGGCCAGGAGTACCAAGATCTGATAGATTTCGAACCAGTGCACTTTCTATCAAAATTACTTTCTGAGGACATCGACCCCTCTGTATTCAGTATCTTTGGAGTTGATGCCTGATGAGCGATACGCCATGTGCATTGATCGCACTAAGAGACCCAATAACCACGGGCCGTTTGAAAATGATCCTGAAACAAAGGGGATGGACCACTGAGTCCACATCAAGCAGCGAGGACGCCGTCTCCATATACAGAGCGATACGCCCCAGGGTTGTGTTCTTGGGAATAGACTTGCCACCAAATGATGGACATGATACCGCTCTTCAGATAAGGGCTGATGACAACCAAGGAAGAATAGTCATAATCACTCCTAAAAATAGGGCAGAGGTAGCAAATAAAACATCCATCTCAATCGGTGCTCTGGCTACCTTGATCACCCCTATCATCGCCTCAGATGTCGAAACTGCGTGGCCCAAGATAATGGGGGTAATACCTCCTGCTCCGGGCCTGGCAAATTTCCAACCACCGCTGCCAGAACCACCACCCCCATCACTGGAGCCCCCGGCGATGCCGCCCCCAATGCCGGTCAACCCTGCCTCGCTCGCACCAGCAGAAAAACCGAGGAAAAAGGGACGTTGGATCATCCGTTTCACACTGCTGATCATCACTATCGGAGCGTCTGTCGCTGGGGCGATATACGCTGGATACATCCCTATTTGATAATGAGATCAGTCTTCTACAGTAATCATCCTTATCGCGTCTACAGCCATGCTACCCTCAGGCGCCTGAACGATTTCAATCACCTTGACCCGCGAGTCGTTCAGAAGTTCAGCATCTCTCATCAACACTCTCAATCGAATACGCCACCTGAACACGATCTCCCTGAGAATAAGGAAAACTATCAGGAAGAGAACTAGAACAGCTGACATATCTGTGAGCATGGATTTCATGCGGAGGTCTCCTCGGCATATTTCTTAGCAGCAGCCAAGGGCTCGGCGTTTCTGATGATGCCCGACCCCACAATCACTGCATCGGAACCAGCCGCAATCGCCTCTCTGGGGTGCCCATATCTCTGGCCCATACGCGCCTCTCCTGAATTCAGATTGATGCCTGGTGTCAGAATCATCTTATCGCTCCCCACCAAACTTCGTAATTCGGAAATATTGCTCGGATTGCTCCCATTCCCTATGAAACCACAGACACCATCCATTCCACGGCATGAGTCCACGACCTTCCTGCAGTACTCTTCATCCAATAGATTGCCTGAACTGGACATTTGCGCCAAAACAGCAACCGAACCCCTCCTACCACATTCCCTCCAAGCATCGTGAATACCCTCTACGATATCAGGTCCAGATATTCTATGCGCGGTCACCACATCAGCCCAATCAGCTATTCTTTGATGTCCGAGCATCTGGATTTTTGACACGTGACCTATGTCAGCGAACTTCCTATCCTCAAACAAAAGAATACCCATTTTCCTAGCCGGCCGGACCACTTCATCCATCCACCTATCTAGATCAAAGTCGTGTATCCCATCAACGTGAGTCTTCAACATGCAGATGTGACGCCCCACTTCATTGAGGATATGCGAAATTTCAGAGATTGTGAAGAGGTCCGCTGCAAGTATCACACGAGTCCCCTTCTCTTCCATCGATAAACGAATTTCATCGACGGATAGACATGCATAACCAGCACTCATCCTAACGTCCTCTGATGGTCAGTACCTCAAGGTTCCCGAGAATTGTATTGGAACACGTTTAAATTAGACCCCAATTAGTCAACCATGGGTTGTATAGCCCAGAGTTGATTAAATGTCTGTCGGAATAGAGCCAATGGGGGAAATGGTCCTCCTAGAGATGGAAAACGCACCAGAGAAGACCGAGTCGGGACTCTTACTCCCTGAGGAAGCCCGTGAGAAGATGAATGTTGGAAAGGTGGTGGCTACAGGGCCGGATGTCGAGGGTCTCAGCATCGGTGATCGAGTCATCTACCGCCAGTATAGCGGTACAAAGGTGGAATGGCTTGGGATAGAATACATGTTGATAAAATCCGAAGATCTCCAGGCTAAGGTACTGGACCTCTGAACAAAAGGAGTTGAAATGAATGGCAAAACAAATGTTGTATGGAGAAGAAGCACGAAGAAAACTACTCGAGGGTATCGACTCAGTTGCGAATGCGGTAAAAGTCACGCTTGGACCCGCCGCCAGGACAGTTGTACTAGAGAAGAGTTGGGGTAGCCCGACCATCATAAACGACGGCGTCACCATTGCCAAAGACATATCTCTAGCCGATCCCTTTGCCAACATGGGCGCCAAACTAGTCCAGGAAGTTGCGAGCAAGACCCAGGATAATGCTGGGGACGGCACCTCAACGGCCAGCATCCTCGCTCAGGCGCTCTGTCACACAGGACTTCGTAATGTCACTGCCGGGGCAAGCCCCGTGGAGCTGAAATCAGGATATGACGAGGCGATATCGGTTGTAGTTGATCGTCTGAAAGAAATGGCGAATCCGGTAGAAACCAGTGAGACGATCCATCAAGTTGCTACAATAGCCGCGAACAACGACGCAGACATAGGGTCGTTAATTGCAGAAGCCGTGGAAGCCGTCGGTCAGGAAGGAGTCATCACTGTGGAAGAAGCTAAATCAGCTGAAACCGATCTTAAATTGGTAGAAGGCATGCAAGTCGACAAAGGATACATCTCGCCATATTTCATCACCGATCGAGAGAAGAAAGAAGCGATTTTGGAAAACCCCATGATTTTGATCACGGATCAAACGGTCAACAGCGCCCAAGACCTACTTCCCAGTTTAGAAATGAGTATGCAGCAAAAGAGACCACTACTCATCATAGCAAAAGACGTCGAGGGCGAGGCCCTTGCAACACTCGTGCTAAACGTAGCCAGCCGCGTAGTCAAGGCAGCAGCCGTGAAAGCCCCAGGCTTTGGTGACGAGCAGGGCGAATTGTTAGATGATATAGCCATCTTAACCGGGGCAACAGTACTTGCAAAGGATAAGAGTGCAGATCTGAAAGCCCAGGGCCCAACGTCACTCGGCGGTGCTGAGAAAGTTATCATAGCCAAGAATAAGACAACATTCGTTGGCGGTGAGGGGGATAAAAAGGCCATAGATGAACGAGCTGACATGCTAAAGAGCCAGGAGAAACTCTCCAAGTCAAAGTGGGACAAGGAGAAGATGCAGAAGCGAATTGGCAAGATGACCGGCGGCGTAGCCGTTCTGAGGATAGGCGCGGCCACGGAGACTGAAATGAAGGAGAAGAAAGCCAGAGTGGACGATGCACTGAATGCAACCAGGGCCGCTATGGCTGAAGGTGTTGTAGTCGGTGGCGGCGTGGCTCTTCTGAGAGCTAGAGACGCACTCAACCCCCTCATGGAAAAGAGCTCAGGAGACCATTCAATAGGAGTCCAAGCAGTATACGACGCTCTTTCAGCCCCTCTCAGACAGATCAGCGAGAATGCAGGAGAAGAGCCCAGCGTGGTCGCTGCCAAAGTCATCGAGAATGATTCAGATAATTTCGGTTATAACGCCAGGAATAAGAAATACGTCGATCTTTTGGATGAAGGCGTGATCGATCCTGTAAAGGTGACCAGAAATGCTCTTCAGTCAGCTGGATCCATCGCAGGCCTCGTCCTTACCACCGAAACTCTCGTCGCGGACGAGCCCAAACCCGATTCACCTGCGGGCGGTCCAGATATGGGCGGCATGGGCGGCATGGGCGGCATGGGCGGCATGGGCGGCATGGACTTTTGATGCAACTCATGCGCATCGTTGATGGACGTCCCGCCAGACCCTCAGCTGGGAATCATCAATGAACAACAACGTTTCACGCGTGGATGTACTTCCGAGAACCGGCTCCGGATTAATCGACAGTCGAGCCATTTCAACGAAGAAAATACTTCCAGAAGATATTGAAATCAATGTGGAAACCATCAGGACCAGCTTGGGATACACCATTCAAGGCGATTTAACTGAGGAAGAAAGACAGATAGCAGCAACAGACCTCTTTTCAGATCCGATCATAGAACACCACTCGCTCGACGGCTCGATAGCAGCAGGACTACTCCCCGAAATCGGCTATTCGGATATCACCATTCAAGTCGGTTTCAAACCCGGCGTAACCGACAATAGAGCCATGGCTGCTGAAGATGGCCTCAGAACACTGTTTCCCAGAAGAAAGACAAATGTTGCCTCAACAATATCATATCATTTCTGGTTTGGGAAAAATACTCCGGACATTGAACCGATAATTACGCTACTGCACAATCAAATGCTCGAGCAATGCGCCATTTTAGATTCAGATAGAAGAATAGAGAAATTGATCCCGTTCCCTGTACTTCCCGCCCAGAACAAGCGCAAATCAGAATCCATTGATCTCGAGGTGGGCGATGATGAACTCGTTGAAATCAGTGAGAGGGGGTTGTTAGCGCTAAATCTGCAAGAGATGAAGGCGATACAATCACATTACAGAGACCCCAATGTAAAGCGAATAAGGGAGAAAATGGGACTGCCTGTAGACGCACCCACCGATGCTGAACTAGAGTGCTTAGCACAGACATGGTCCGAACACTGCTCACACAAGATATTCGCAGCTAAGATACATCACAAAGACACCGAAACCGGCGAATCAGCCACGATAGATTCTCTATTCAAGACACATATCATGAAACCTACTCTGGACATTCAGAAGGAAGTCGATTGGCTACTTTCGATTTTTCATGATAACTCTGGAGTTATCGCTTGGAATGAAAACTGGAGCCTCTGCATGAAAGCCGAGACTCATAATTCACCTAGCGCCTTAGATCCGTTCGGTGGGGCGATGACTGGAATTGTTGGAGTCAATAGAGACATCCTTGGCACAGGATTGGGTGCAAGACCGATTGCAAACACAGACGTATTTTGCTTTGGTCCCCCGGATTACACAGGAAAAATACCCAAGGGATTATTTCACCCTTCCAGAGTATTCCGCGGGGTCCACGCGGGAGTCAGGGCCGGTGGAAATGAATCTGGAATACCTACGGTAAACGGGGCGATTATCTTCGATGAAAGATACCTAGGTAAGCCATTGGTGTATTGCGGCACTGTCGGCATAATGCCACGACTACTTCCCGATGGAAGGGAATCACACGACAAAACCCCCACTCCCGGGGACATCGTCTACATGGTCGGTGGAAGAGTAGGCTTCGACGGTATCCACGGCGCTACCTTCTCCAGCCTTGAGTTAACAGAAGACAGCCCGAGTTCAGCGGTTCAAATCGGCGATCCGATTACTCAGAAGAAAATGATTGACATGATCATCGAGGCAAGAGATGAGGGATTGATACAAGTCATCACCGACAACGGTGCAGGTGGCCTTTCAAGCTCAGTCGGAGAGATGGCTGAACTGACAGGGGGAGCAGACCTAGATCTCGCTGCAGTGCCTCTCAAGCAGGCTGGGTTAAGCCCATGGGAGATATTGGTCTCGGAGTCCCAAGAAAGAATGACTGTGGGCGTCAAACCAGAGGATTGCGAATTGTTCGAAGCACTCGCAGCGCTTCATGAGGTCGAGGCGACAGCTGTTGGAAAATTTACTGATTCAGGCGCGTTCATCGTCCGAATGGGAAACGATGTAGTTGCTCATCTGCCCATCACATTCCTGCATGACGGCTGCCCCCAATTAGAACTCGTATCTGAGTGGACCCCACCAACACACGCGGAAATCATACTTCCAGAAGTTTCACAGATGGGGGAAGCACTCGCGCGACTCATAGCTAGACCTAATGTCGCTAGCAAAGAATGGTGGGTCCGTTCATACGATCACGAAGTCATTGCTCAATCGGTAATTAAGCCGTTCTGCGGTGTCAATCACGACGCCCCGGGTGATGCTGCTGTCATCGCCCCAATCCAAGGCGAAACACAAGGCGCGGTGATATCGAATGGAATCACTCCTAGATATTCTGACATCGATGCATATGCAATGACAGCTGCAAGCATCGATGAAGCCCTGCGTAATGCAGTTTGCGTCGGTGTCGATCTCGATCTTATTGCCGGTCTCGATAATTTCTGTTGGCCCGATCCTGTAGAATCAGAAAAGACCCCTGATGGCCGGTATAAATTGGCCCAATTAGTCAGAGCAAACCGTGCTTTGGATGATGTATGCCGAGCTTACAAATTACCATGCATAAGCGGAAAGGACTCAATGAAGAACGATGCTAAACTATACGGTGAAAAGATCAGTATTCCCCCAACGATCTTATTCAGCTTAATTGGAAATCACCAGGACGTCCGAAAGGCCGTATCGAGCGATTTCAAGGTCCCCGGAGATAGGATATATCTCTGCGGACAGTCCCATCAAGAACTCGGAGCCAGTGAGATCGCATACATGCTCAGAGACGAGACTCAAGGACAATCTGGGATCGGCGGACGCGTACCAGAAATAGACACGACTCGAAATCTGGCGATGTATAGAGCTCTAACAGGAGCGATGCAAAAGGAACTCGTCGCAAGTGCTCATGATTGTAGTGACGGTGGATTAGCAGTAGCGATTTCAGAGTGCTGCTTCGGCTCAGATTCCGGAGCGCGAATAGACGTATCCCCAATCATGTCTGACTGCAATCAGATAGAGCCATGGGGGGCCATGTTTGGAGAATCTCTGGGCCGAATACTCGTAAGCGTCAAACCTGAAAATAGTGAGGCCTTTGAAAATTCAATGACGGACCATGCGTGCTATTTCTTGGGTGTCGTTGAAGAAGGCGATACAATCTCAGTAACCAATGGAGATACCACATTAATCTCTACATCGATGAGCAGCTTACGAAAAGCGTGGAAAGCAACCCTCGATGGAGGTGGCCCACAGTGACACAAGTACGCGTCGCTGTCCTTTCTGGCTTTGGGATCAATTGTGAAACTGAAACTATGGCGGTGTTTGAGATGGCCGGCGGAAGCCCAGAAAAAGTACATGTCAATAAACTCGTAAAAGGGGATTCGAATCTGGATGATTACCATATCATGGCTGTTCCCGGGGGATTCTCCTTCGGAGACCATCTAGGCAGTGGCAGGTTGCTGGGCAACAGACTAAGATTCGGTCTCCGTGATCAGGTCAGACGCTTCGTACGCGCTGGCAAACCAGTAATTGGTATTTGCAATGGGTTCCAGGTCCTGGTAAAGATGGGGTTGCTCCCAGGTGACGAGGAAGTAACACTCACTCAAACAGCATCACTCGCACTCAACGACAGTGCTCATTATGAAAATCGATGGGCGACACTCGAATTCGATCCTAATAGTCCCTGCATTTGGACCAAAGGGCTTACCAGAATCAGGGTGCCGGTCCGGCATGGAGAAGGCAAATTTGTCACAAGTGATAGAGAGTTGCTAGACCAATGGGCACAGACGGGACAACTCGTGGCCAAGTATGTCGATCCATCGACAGAATACCCCAGTGCCACCGACGAAGTGCTACCTTATCCAATCTCTCCGAACCAAAGTTGGAGAAATATTGCAGGGGTCTGCGATCCAACCGGCCTCGTCTTTGGACTCATGCCCCATCCCGAGGCATATCATAGCACATGGCTTTCACCTGACTGGACGAGAGATGGTGAAATTGAACACGGGAGAGCTCCTTCAATCACTATCTTTCGCAATGCCGTAGAATATTCATTTCAGTGCCAAAAGGGGAGTTGAGAGATGGTTTTGAGAAGCATTCTCATATCTCCCATTGCAAGATATTTTCGTACAAAGAGAATGTTCTCTGAAGCATCGGGATATGCCAAAAAGAAGGGAAAGCCATTGATGATGATTGGCGACCCATGCAGCGGTAACTACTTCCATTTCATGTCCAGTATGTTCCCGAACAGCGAGCATGGGGACGTTACCATCGATCTATATGGCTGCCAAGAGTGTAATAAGATGGATATCAATGATATTGACTCATGGAAACAATTCGACGACGACTCATTCGTAGTCATGGAGACCGGCGTATTGGGATTCTCAGAGAATATAGACCTTGTAATCGCTCAAATCAAGAGGGTATCTGGGGGAGACTTCCTCTCGGCAGGAGGTAACAAAGGACTACTGTGGGAAATGCTGCTATACAAGACATACAGCAAGAAGTTGAATTACACCATGAACCCATTCGACTCGAGAAAACATAGACATTACACTGGTAGGAAATTAGGTAGGAAAGAGAAAGTCAAACTCGAATTTTGACTTGCTCAAGCCCATTTCTAGGAAGGCGCTTTGTACAACCAGATTAGTCGCAGGGTGTGCTGCAGCATCTTCCATGTCGTGACAGAGTCCCGATCGATGCCCCTCTGAAGCTACATCCCCTTCCAGACTCAACACAGTGGTCTGGTGCCATCGCATATCTTGATCGGGACGGGGTGTTGAATATCGGGTCTGAGAATTACATCAACTCCCCCTCCGAGGTCACTCTGCTCCCAAATGCAGCCAAATCCGTCGCTAGATTACGTAGATTCGGCTTACGAATCGCTGTTGTGACAAACCAGTCTCCAATAGGAAGGGGGCTCTGGAATTCTGAGAATCTAGCCCTTATTCATGATCAGATACAGAAACTCCTCCTGATTGAAGATAAAGATGCGATTCTAGATTTGATACTCCACAGCCCCTACACCCCGAGCCAGAATGCGTGGGCAAGAAAGCCCAATCCAGGCATGTTGGAGGCAGCCCGTCAGCTGATCAACCACGCAGAATCGACCAAGGAATGGTCTGAGCTATCGATGAGGTTTGCTGGCGAGTGGGGCGAAAGGCCATCCGAGTCTGATTCAGTCATGGTGGGAGACAGGATTTCGGATATGACGGCTGCAAACGCATTCGGAGTCAGATCTTTGTTATGCCCCGCCGGGCTCGGGCTATCAGCCGTGATAAATGACATTGTCCCGACAGATATCCAATGACTCAAAATACGACAATAACGCAAGGCGGGAAGTCTTTGAAGATTGATTTTTGGCGCCCCGACCGGGATTTGAACCCGGGTCGCAGCCTCGACAGGGCTGCATGATAGGCCACTACACCATCGGGGCTTGTTTCCCAACCGAGTTGGGGATTATGTTTCAATCTGCCCCTCGTTCATATTCTCCGATTCCACTGCAATGTATTGATGACCCGCCTAGATACGCACCTCGTCATGGGCGATGCCCCACTCATCATTGACGTCATTGATAATGGCGGTCAATGGACACACAGGGAGTGGCGCATGCTCCGGTATCTTGGCGTTGATACGAAGATATTTCCAAATGACACACCGCTTAATGAACTCAGAGAAGTCGATGGATTGATTCTCTCCGGCGGGGCAGCACGAGTGGGACTGACAGGAGAATTGGGCCATTGTGCCGACTATCTTTCATTGGACGTGCCAATTCTTGGAATATGTGCAGGCCTCCAATTCATGGCTGGTTTTTACGGAGGTAGAGCAGCGGAAGCCGACGAACCAGAATTCGGCGCGGCTACGATGAAGCTGTCTGACGACCCCGGCCCGCTGTTCTCATCCACTCCCTCGGAACAAATCGTATGGGAAAGCCACAATGACGAGGTAGTAGAAGTACCTGAGAATTTCAGAATAACAGCATCTAGCGACTCTTGCCGCGTACAAGCAATGCAGAACGACTCCGGCGATCGTCTAGGGGTGCAATTCCATCCAGAGGTCAATGATTCTGAGTTCGGTGAGACCATATTCAGAAACTTCGTCAACATATGCGATAGAGCGCGGAAGACCGACTGATATAATGGGCAGGTTGAAGAAGGCTGCCAAACCGGGCCAATTCATGACGAACCGCATGACTTTGTACAAGTGCCGTTCTTGCAACCGAACTGATAGGAAGCCCTTCGACGCAGAAGGACCGGCCACTTGCAACCACTGCTCATCTCCAATGGACCCCCTCGAGATTAGATATAGATGCGTTCGATGCGGTCATATCGAGTTCATTGAGATAGGCGCTACGGGCAAATCATGTCACAAGTGCGGCTACCGAATATTTGTCAAGCCCAGGAAAGAAGGCCCCGACGGGATCAAGACTCTACGGGCAGAGTAACGCGGACTTCAAGACCCCACCCGCAATACACAGTACGTGTCCGGTTGGCTTGTCGACCATGCCCCTCGAACTTTCGATCAGTTTGCAGCCCCTTCACGCGTCATTGAACGTGTAACTGCAATGTCACTTCTGCCTCAACCACCGCATCTCCTCATAACAGGCCCCCAAGGCTGTGGTAAGACTGCTCTGTGGCGTCTTTACGCGCGTCAGGTTTTGGGACCCTCCTGGGCATCTACCGTTCATGTCAGAAACATCAGAGATATGAAGAGGAAAAGAGGCGCAATGGAATTGTTTGAGACTTTCCTCCGTCCGGAAGGAAAAGAATCATCGGATACTCTCGCTGGCAGGATGTCTCTTGCAGCATTTTCAAACAGCCGGGAACACAATTCCAGAGACGACCCACCCCCTGCTGGCAAAGAAACCAAATCAAACAGCGCCCAACCCCTGAGCCGATTAATCATCCTCGAAGATGCAGATCATATGAGTATGAGATGGCAAGCATATCTCCGGAGGATGTTAGAAACAGTCGGCCCGGCTTCTAGATTCATATTCACAGCTCGGGCCCCATCTGCTATCATAGACGCACTCAGATCGAGAACACAGATGATCCGCCTCCCCGCATGTGATAATAAAACCCTCAAGAGAACTTTGGAAGCAATAATTGATGCTGAGCGCATAAATCTGGAAGAAGGCATTATCGATGATATCCTATACGTCAGCCAGGGCAATATCCGAAGAGCGATATTCATGCTCGAATTGCTTTGGGCCCACGACAAACTATCCGACCGTTCATCAATTCATGATCTAATCCAAGGAATCACCATGAAAGCTGGTAGGGATATCATTGAGATGGCCCTTCAAGGAAAAGTCGTCGGTTCAAGATGGTTAGATCGTAATGGGAGGAGAATAAAGGTAAGAACAGGAGCAGTAGCTGAAGTAGATCGCCTCTTAGATGACCACGGCCTTGAGCCAGAGGATGTAATAGATCAGATACATTCAGCTCTCGTTGGTCGACGACTCCCATTGAATGACTTACTTAGGAGCGAGATACTGCAAGCACTTGCTAAATGCAGTCGAGATATCCAATTACACACCCATGCACGTATCCATTTTGAGGATTTTCTCCACAGTGTCGCCGAAGTCGGGCGTAACCGCCCCGTCACGATATAATGGCGGGCGCGGCAGGATTCGAACCCGCGGTCCCCGGCTTAGGAGGCCGGTGCATTATCCAGGCTATGCTACACGCCCGTCTCGCCCAGGCCGCCTCCTTCAAGAAAGCCTCCTATCGAATTGCCATATTTCTGTGCAATCAAGCGATGACCTCAAACACATCCAGCAAAAGCGCCGAGCGAACGACATATGGATCTGCCAACACCCTATGCCGAATCTGAGCAGCAACAGTCTTCGATTTCATCAGCGATGGAACGAAGAATATTGTCGAGAGACAAATGGAGGGGAAGATGGACAAACCTCACCACGAACCCACTTCTTCGCTTTACAAGATACGCGCTCGCATTTGCTCTTCCAGCATCCATCGTAGCCTCATCAACATTCCTAGACTCAGATTTCCTTAGTATCTCTAGAATAATGTGGTTGGCCTCTATCATTATGTTCATACCCCCGCTAATCGCATCTTCTTATGCAAGAATGGCTGCTAAAGACCGCTTAGAACTCAGACGAGAAGGATTTTCACTCAGAGAATCATATGTTGGCGTTGATCGGATCTTGAACCAACTCGAAGAAAACAAGCTCAGAGAGCGAACTAGGGTTTCTTCCGCCATAGTCGGCTTCATACTCGCATCCATCATTTCTTCCGCCCCCCTTCAACAAGATCTCTCAATGACTCTTCTGGGTCTCACTGCCATTCTCTCCATTGTTATTTTACTCGCCACATTATCGATTGAAAAACAAAAATCAATGGACACAGGAAACACTCCTTTGTTGAAACTCCACACCCCCTCTCTTCACGACACTCTTGCTGAACCCCTGCTAGTCGATCTGGTCTATGCACATCTCGACCCTGAAACTTCTAGCAGATGGAACATTTGGATGGAAAAAATCAGTAAAGGAGTAAGACGACAACAGCAATCAGAAGATGCTATTGAAACAATCTTGAGAGCCATCTACCTCTCAATGGTCGGAGAAATCGATCAGAATGAAAAAGATAAGATCTGTACTGAGGTCTTGAATACCAGATCTGTAGAACGTCTAAGGGAAAACCAAGAGCCCTTTAACCTCGCTGAGCTCGAGAAATTATTGACTCATGTCATTGAAAGAAAACCAGGACTCTTCCGACTCTTATCTAGAACGATGCAAAGAGCCTCAAGAATTCGTAAATCTGAGACATGGACACTAGATGCAGACCTCCCTCCTAGAGCAATGCACGGTGAGAGCGACCTTTTCGTCTTAGCAAGCCCCGATCAGAACTCTTCGAAACCATTTGAAATTGACATAATAACCGTTGAAGGCGAACCTGAGATTCAGATAATTCGCCTTCCCCCCATAGGTCGAAGTGTAAGGCCCGGGAGAACTGGCGGTACTGATGTATGGAACAGGTTCAACGCAACCATTGACAATTCTCACATCCTCTGGATTGGTATGGCTTGGAATAAATCAGGACACGAAGGCCGTTCTGTCCAAGTCAACCTTCTTACTGAAAACGAAACCACAGTAAAGTCACTCGTACTCTGGACTATCATGGAAGACGGAGATGGATTCATCTTCAGTACAATTCGAAATGCAGTCAAAGAAGTGTATTCTATGATCACTCGAACTATAATCCGATGATGAACGAAGCGTCATGTTCATTCAGAACATGCATCTGGAGATGACTGAGTAGCATGGAGTCGTGGGACGTATTGGTCATAGGAACCGGACCTTCAGCGCTTCGCGCTGCTATTGCGTCTTGCGATTCCGGTGCTAATACTGCCATAATCCATCAATCACCCGGCCCAATCATCAGCCCCCCCACCGCTGGTCTTGCTACATCGCTGGGGGAGATCACCCCCGAAGCGCATATCCAAGACACAATTGCATTGGGAGATGATAACACGAATGAGCACGCCGTTAGAAGAACGTGCTCTTCTTCAGTAGAGATTCTTTCTGAGCTAGAGCGATGGGGGATGATAATTCGTAGAGACAAAGGGGGACTACCACATCTTTCATCAGTGCCCGGTCATGCCTCCCCGCGACTTTCAGGCGCAGGAGATGCTACTAGCAGATATATAACCCAGATTCTCGATGAACAGGTTCTGAAGAGATCGATTCAGAGACGACAAAATCACATACCATTATCTCTGGTAATGGATAATAGTCAGATTCGAGGAATTGTGGCGTTCGACTTACTCGACGGCAAAGTAAAGCCATACCAATGTAAAGCAATAATATTGGCCGATGAGGGATATCAAGGACTTTGGTCTAACCCATCAATCGGCTCAGGAAATGCGATTGCAATGGCGATAAGAGCAGGCATCAACCCACAGAATTTGCACAAGGTGCCGCTCCATCCCATGGTTATCAGGGGAACGGACATCCCAATCCCCTTCGAGATTTTAGGCGCCGGTGGAAGATACAGGTCTGAATCCGGGGATGATATCGACCCATTGAATCATGAAGGAGATGCAGTGGTCGATATGAGATTCATCGATGAGCAGCATTCACTATGGTTCGACTCGATTAGAAAGACAATCCTAGACTCTACAGGACTAGACGTCTCGATCGATGTGATCCCAGTAACACACCAGGTCATGGAGACCACTGGCGGGATTCCTGTGGATGAAAAAGGGAGAGTCACAATCGAGTCAGGCAAGATGTGGGCGACAGGCGTTTATGCAGCGTCCCCCTCTGCAAGCACAGGTTTTCACACTTCATCGATATTGCCTGGGAACACCATGTTAGAAAACCTCTACACCGGCTCATTAGCAGGCAAAGAGGCTGGAAAATGGGCACTAAAATGCGATTTTGGAGGATCTAAGAATATCCTCCAAAGTCTGGATTCGGCGAATAAGAGAATTGATGACTTATACAAGGAAACAGGAGATTCAGTAGGTGCTGCTGGGACAAGATTAACCGCACAAGCAAAGTCTTTCTTAGAGGGCAGTGCAACTATTGAGTCCTTGATTGAAACTGCAGAAAAAACTGCTGAAGCAGTGAGAACTACAACCAATACGCGAGTCATGAACCAGGAAATTGTAGGGGCCATAAGAGTCCAAGATCTTGGCACTATCGCAGCATCATTCGCCATGTGATTGTATGACTGAGCACACACTCTTTACCAGAATAATAGAGGGAGAGATTCCTTGTTACAAGTTGTATGAAAACGAGTATGTATTTGCTTTTTTAGACATAAACCCCCTTTCAAAGGGGCATACGCTGCTTGTGTCCAAGGAGCCAGCACCTTCGATTGATCACCTGAGCCAAGACTCTGCAGCAGCCATCGGAAAGGCACTGCCAATCCTCTCCCGTGCAATCAAGGAGGCTACAGGGGCCATTGCATACAATATCATTCAGAACAACGGGAGAGAAGCGGGTATGACTGTCCCACACGTCCATTTTCATATAATTCCGAAATATAAAGAGTCCAAACACGTATTCACCTGGGAGCCAAAAGCACTCGATGCAACCGAGGGGAAATCAATCGCCGACGCTATCCAACTCAGTTTGAATGAGTGAATGCTTACAACATCACGCGGCCCATGGGGGGTCAGCATGGACTCTAAGCCCGAGGCTCTGGCTCCGGAACTTTCCAATAGCGCAAGGCGAATAGATACAAGAAAACTCAATTCAGTTCCATGGGATCATTCGGGAAAACATCCGGGATCAATAATCGTGTGGTGGCTATTCAGAGCAATGATATCCATCGGCCATCGAATCATCTTTAGAAATTCAAAAGCCGATGAAGTACCCGATATAGGTGGAGGCAGAATATCTGTTTCAACTCACATCAATGGATTAGTTGACCCTTTGGTAATAGTTCACAGCCAACATCGCAGATTTACAGCACTCGGACGTCACGATTTAGTTACAAGGCCCATACTTGGTTGGTGGACACGAGGTCTTGGTATACAGCCAATTTTGAGAAAGGCGGAAACAGATGAAGGCATAACTAACTCAGACTTCGCAGGTGAGATCAATAGAAGAAGCATGCTAACTGTTTCAAATTGTATTTCTAATGGTTATTCTGCAGTTGTGTTTCCTGAAGGCACCTCACACCAAGACTCCGTTCTACATGGTTTCAAAACCGGACCATTTCGTACGGTTTTCGCTGCTGCAGCGCTTGCAGAACTCCGGAATCTGCCACAGCCGCATCTGCAACCCGCTGGCCTCCATTGGAGAAATCATACGAAATTTAGAACGGACCATCATGTCGAATATCTCGATCCGATACCCATCCCCAATCCTTATTCTCAGGAGCAAGCCCAGATTTTGTTGAATGGAGAATGGGTCGAACCCCCGAAATCGCAGGTTATCGCCATGCGCGATTCAGTATATTCAATTCTCAAAGACGCGACTCCGGATTCCCCTGATTGGGAAACGTACCGCGCATGGGTATTCATGGCGCACAGAAAATCGAAAACGCCCATCGTTGATCTTCATCAAGAGGTATTGGAGACAAGAGAGATGAGACAACAATGGAGAGAGGGGAATATCCCTCAAGAATTATTCGAGAACGCATCAAATGCAGCCAAGATACTACACGATCACGACTTGGATGCACGTGATTTGACTGTAGAGGGACAGCTCATAAGAAAAAGAAAAAGCATATTTTCTTTGATTTTGGGAGCCTCTCTGATGCTAATTGCAATGCCAGTTTTCGCACTAAGTACTTTTCCTCAAGCCATTCTTGCATGGTGGCTGGGAGATAGAACAGACGAGGGAATCGACGCCAGAACAACGTATCATCTGATGGCAGCAATGTTCTCATTACCGCTTTTTTGGCCTATAATTGGAATTATATGGACCCTTTCAGCCGTTTTATTCTACGATCTTCCCCCTTTATTCACACCTCTCTTCTTCGTGGCACTCTTCCCTATTTTCTATCTAGCAGCCATTCTAACGGCCCTGGGTTACGATCTTGTAACTGATTTCAGACGAGACCGTAGAAGAGCCGCATTAATCCATAGCAAATCTTCCCGAACTCTTTACGACAGCACGAATTCAGTGGATGAATATCTCGTTGCCCTCAAATAGGACGCATTTAGAACACATATCCGTGGATGCAAAGGATGCCACTGCCGCAATCCGTACCTGGCTCGATGATGAGAATTTAGAATACAGGGTCGTCGATGACGGAAAAGCAACACTCCACCTTCATGTCAAGTACCCACCTACGAAAGACGGCCACGTTTTCAATATCGTGATACCTAAGAAAAGATCACTTATTTTGGTTTACTCGATCACTAGAGTTGATCAGGGACAACAAGACGAGATGGTGAGTTACAGAGATGAGGATCTAATCGGGTGGAAAGGCTGGCTACATGAGATTAGAATGCATCTCACTAGATCAACGCTCGATTGGGTTTTACACGTCGGCAAAGAAGACGAACAGAATAGACCAGGACCACTTCAAGCATTCAATATATCACGCCCAATTTGGTTTGACGGACTCACCCAAAACGAACTCATGCAGACAATGAGGGGGGTTTGGCTGACAAAACTCTCCATAATTCATCAAATAAAATTCGACTACGGTAAAGGAATAGGTAAACCAGGCCCGGTAGACGATTGGAAAGGTAGGAAACCAGTATCCAAATCAAGTCAAAAATCAACGGCAAAATCTGCAGAGATAGATTTCGATGAACAAGCCGGCTTCGGTCAGAGCTTCGACCCTAGTGAGTGGGTCTAGCCATATCTGACCCGAATGGGTCGACATTAAGTATGGTTAGAGTTGCATTTAGCATACTGAGTGGTATCCATGCAGAATAGAAAGAAGCGTTCCAGCATCATGATGACTTTGCTAATGCTTTCCAGCATAGTCGCCGCAATGGGTGTTGCAGTTCCGGTACAAGCCAGTGAAATTGTTCTTACAGACGCAATTAACATCGTAAATAGCGGGCCTAATTCAGATTCAATGGTGGCTGTCGACTCCGACTCAGAGGGCAATGTGCACTTTGTGTGGAGTCGGAATACTCAGCATTTGTACTACAAGATGCTAGGCCCCTCGGGCGAGACACTGATCTCTGAAACACAAATCTCCAATCCAGGTGCGCATCAAGCATGGCACCCCGACGTCGCAATCGATTCTGAGGATAAAGTGCATATTGTTTGGGCTGACAGGTCCGGACAATGGACAATCTGGTATCAGCTGTTAGATCCTGCAATGCATCAACAGGACGGATCGAATGCAATTGATGGCCTGAATGGCATATCCATAATCGACGACTATGAAGTAAGAACTGGGAGCCAAGACAGGGATTGGCCTGCTGTGGCTGTAGACTCTTTGGATAATGCACACGTTGTGTGGCAAGATAACAACGACCCATTAGACCTCTATTATTCACAGACTCAGATTTACTATGAAATGATAGACATAGATGTTTCTAGTCGAGAGGCGCAGTCGAAAATAGACGCCACACTACTGACACCAATAATTGGGATGAAGGGCCATCCAGATATTGCCGTAGACAACGACGATTTTGTTCAGGTGGTATGGGATGATACAAGAGGCGGCAAGGTCGAGATGGTTGTGCCAATCGATACATCTGGTTCAATGGGAACTGAATGGGCAGACATGTGTACAGTTTTCTATGGCGGCCAATTCTCATCCGGCGGCAATTTCATCGGACTCAAACCTATGTTGGAACAAGCCAATATGACGGTATTTGAGACATTATATGGAATAGGTGGGGTGCAACAAGTCGCCGCTGCAACTTCCGGTTATTGCACAACTGCATATCAGACAGGGGGATCAGGAAGCCAAGGCCCTCGTTCCAACCATCTCGGTCAAACCCCCGCAGATACATCTGGAGGCATTCGAAAGTTGACGGGTGCAGTGTTGAGTAACGCCGCGATATCACTGAGTTACGATGGAGGAGGTCAGGGTTCGGAAGCATGGGGCCCATCCTCTACATGGTCGTGCCTTTCATGGAGAGATGCACAGGGGAGGCTCGGCAACCTTGCCAACCCTCCGACAGCAGAGGACCATCGATGGAATCCAAATGCGACCAAGATCATCATCCCAATTTCGGATGAGAATGCTAATGACGGATCTCCAGAGGATGCTACTGACCGAGAGAGCGTGAATGAGGCTCATGATGCCTGCGTCCTCGCTGGAATCTCACCAGTACCTCTCTGGGCTGGTGCAGACAGCAGCGTAGGCTCTCAGATGAGGGATCTTGCTGAATGTCCCAATAATCAGCCAGGCACTCCTTCAGTGGCTAGATATTGCCCCGGAGGGACACCTAGAACGACGCATGCCGAAGGAGCAGTCTATGCATTCCCAACTGGAGCCTCCTCAGCAGCTGAACTCCAGTTCATGGTAGAGGCGCTCATATATTTGGCAACCAATGCCTCTCGCGAAATATTCATTTCAGTACTCGACCCATATGCCCTTCTAGACAACCCATGGGTCGGTTTCGCCCCAGGCCAGCCAGCCACCCGCTGTGTGCCACAGTGTTCAGCGACTTCTGGAAGCCGATATTACATCGAAGACGTAGGGCCATCCCTCGATATCCAGGGATACGGGCATCTCGTTGTTGTAAACGACACCCGCGTCACTCTACAAGATGCATACAGTCTTCACCCACAAGTCGCCCTAGACAGCCAAGGGAACACACATATTGCGTGGATGGATGGGAGATCCTATGGATTCGAATTAGATGTTAATTACGAGGTTTTCTACACACGTCTCAAACTCAAGGGCGCAGGACAGTGGGACGGTGCAAGCAACGGATTGCCAGCGTTTGGAATCAAGCAAATCATGGATTCTGCGATTTCCAATGTCGAAGGACTAGATTGGTTTGACGACAATCCCGACAGAGGCCCGTATGAGGCCACATCCTATCTTCCAGGCATACTGGTCGATGATTTTGACAACATACACATTGCATGGCTGGATAATAGCAATCAGTCCCAAGGCGAGTCGATCATGTACACCCGCCTCAACAGTACCACCGATCAATACCCCGACGGATTCCCTACTCTGAACAACCTCGCTATAGCTGTATTAGATGAGTGGGAGATATTCGAGGTGTCCACATGGGAATCTGGCAAACTGGGTCCCAACTCCCCCAGGAACCCACAACTCGGAACTCCTCCGGCGTTCTCTAACGACCTTGGAAGCGGGGCCCATGTAGCTTGGTCTGACTCTACTAAATGCGGAGAAGCAAACAGCCCCAAACAGACATTGTGCTACGTCCATGTTCTAACGGGACTTGTCGATGTCGCACTTGCACCTTCAGAGACGTACTATCACGTCATTGAACCGGGTGAGAGCACGATCTACAACTTAACTATCGATAATCCAACGCCTGGTCCCTCCGATCTTGTGGCGGATACATTTCGCCTCACTGTAGAGGACGTTCCCATGAACTGGAGCGCTACTCTCTATTACGCCTCCAATCACACCCCAATTTTCGAATCCACGCCTATACATCTCAAGGGCAATTCAAACGGTGAAAACTTAGTTCCCCTTTACTTGAGGGTAAGGGCCCCCACAATTTACCAAGCCGAGGGCGACCAACTAGCGGAAATCAAGGTCAGAGCAGTTTCATACAAAGACCCCGCTATTGATGATGAGAGACAACTCGTGATTTTGATGGACGTGGTCCATGGCATTGACTTATCCACAATCAACAAAAACATCGATGTTGAGCAAGGTGGCTCAGGCACCTTTTCCATAATTATCAGAAATACAGGCAACGTTTACGATACGTTTGCATTCCACGATCCGTCCACGCTTGATGGCCAAATGGAGTGGGGCCTACAATTCGGATGGGGTGTAGATTTCCCTATGGAAGTCTCTCTAGACCCAGGACAGGCGGTGACCAAGAACCTCAGGGTCACCATACCCACTTCACAAACTCCGGGGACCTATGTGATATACCTCAAAGGATGGTCCACGGGAGAACCGATATTCCAAATCGATCATGGCACCTATGATGTACTTGGTCTTTGGATAAACGTCTCAGTGAAGACTTCTGGAAACATTGTGTTCAAGATACCAGACGGCACGAATCTAAACGTCTTGCCTGGAGATTGTGCCGAATTCGATATCGAGGTGACAAAGAACTACTCTCCTGGGTCGTTGATATTTACAACACCTGGCGGGCCATCAGAGAAGCCATCAGACATCTCTCTAAGCGTGTGGAGATACGACCATTGGACTGTAGACTTAGACTTCTCAAGCGCACCCGGCGGTAATGGAATCCAGGAAAACGCTCCAAGATATTGGGCAGTTGTCGGAAATCCATATGTGGTCACAGCGAATATGTGTGCCCCCTACAACGCAACAGCCGGCTTCGGAGAATCCGTTGTGGTCAGAGCACACCTCGAAGGAACACCCGAAGTTAGAGACTCTGCCCTACTTCTAACAAACGTGATTCAAGTCTACGACCTCGAAGCTGAAGTTGATTCCAATATCTTAGAACTCTATCCTGGACAAGCATATCCTTTGACCACAGAGATCACGAACACTGGTAATGGCCCTGATCGATTTGACATTACAGTCGAGTCAGTCACCGGCCCGGAAGGCGCGTATATTTGGGATATAGATATTCCAAGAGCTTACTTCGGCGAACTTCTGAGAGACGACTCAAAGGAATTTGACTTAATCATCAACGTTCCAGAGAAGACGCTGGCAGGAACATACAGCGTCGTGCTGAATGTCCTCAGCGAAGAACCGTATGAAGGGACCAGGGTCAGAGAGAATATCGAATTACAAGTGGAAATCAAAGAATTTCACGATCTCCGGATTACGCTAGACCCAGCCATGGAGTCCAAGATAAAGACGAGCGCCCCGGGGAGAACAGTCCGCTTCCTGATGAATCTCACAAATGCCGGGAATGTCCCAGATACTCCAATGCTCCACAACCATACAAAATTACCCGGTGGAGGCGGTTGGGATGCAACTCCGGGAATGAACACACTATCCAAGTGGATGATCACATACGCGCTGGTAGAGGATTTTGACACAGAGTATCCGAAAGAGGCGCCCTGCCTCCCCCCTGAGCCGAGCATAGCACCTGAATCGGACGCATGTTACACTTCGACAACGAGCACTGTAACATTCCCGGAGATGGACGCATTCACAACCATTCAATTTGTAGCGATTATTTCGATTGATGATCAAGCACAGTTAAGCGACAGGATGATCGGTATAAAGGCAACATCAATACACGGCTCCGCCGCTAATGATGGTGATTTTGATGAGACCCCTGAATGGGACGATTCATGCACCCTTGATGAGAATAAAGACGGCCTTCCGGACAATTATCCTCCGACTTGCGATTCTAATGAGCAAGTCCTCCAATTGATGCTCAGAGCACCTGATCTGAAGATATTGTCAGCTGAGGCCCCGCAGTCCAGAGCAGCGGTCGGCGAAATGATCTCAGTCACCGTCAAGCTTCAAAACATAGGAAATATACACGCTACCGATGTCAGTGTAATCCTCTGTGCCGACCAGAGCCCATCAGATATTCGAAAGAACGGTTGTGATGAGGACAACATCGTCTATCGTCAGCTAATCGAGGCAGTTATGCCCGTGTCTCAATCCAGCAATCAAGAACTCTTGGAAATATCTTTGCTATACATCGTAGAAGCAGGCTCTCAAGACGTAGTGGTGTACGTAGATCCAGATAACAACATCATCGAGTCTGATGAGTCAAACAACTACTGGTCGCTATCCGATAAGATGGGCTCCAATAACAGGTTCCTAGACCCGCTACTAGAGGCCATTGCAACTTATTCCGTCCCTGTGATTATCATAGGGGCAACCATCGCTCTTGGAGGAGTTGCTGCAGTGGTCATTTGGGGCCGAAGAATAGAGGCAATGAAAGAATACGCCGAAAAGAGGAGCATGATGGTCTATACTGATGATGACATGGAATTCTAGTCAACGCACCAGCCACCAGGGAAGAGGAGCACCTTCGCCTCCAGCGATAATATTCCCTTTGCTCCGTGCCAGATCTCTGATCAGGCGATCGCGTAAGCCTGCCATGATGTCTTCAGCTTGGGAAGACTGGATTCTGATGCTCTGTGAGAAGAGATCAAGATCTACAGGACGAATTGGCTGATCTAACATGGCATGAGCCAATTGGCGCTCCTCATAATTATCCGTCAGGTCCTCGATACTCGGGGCCACCTTCATCATAACTTGTTGATGGAGAGCAATCAAAGCATCCCGCTGTTCGTCCATTTTCTCAAGCTGCATCTGCAATTTTGAAAGAATCGACATGGCCTCATTCATAGGTATTCTACGACGAGTTCCCATTGTGTCGATGACATCTTCTAGACCTCCTGGAAGCTTCGAGGAAAGACGCATCGGGCCGCCAGAAGGCATCATTTTACCACTTGTTTTGAACAGTCTGGGCCCAAGATCAAGACGTAAACAGAACGACTCTGTGACCTTGTACACTTTCCTGGGCGGCCCCCCCTTCTCTGAAGGAACCTTATCCACTGAAACAAAACCAGCCTTCTCCAGTATGCTAAGATGTTTGACCACTGCTTGTTGGCTAATTTGCAGAAGCTCAGACAACTGAAGAGCATAATGAGGCTCCTTCGTGAGCAGCTCTAATATCTCCCTTCTCGACTTATTTTCGAGAATTGAGAGGACATCGTCGAACCCCGGCATGACTTCCCAACCGAGAGTTGGTTAGTGCCAACTCGCATAAACCATACGAGCCGAATCTAACCCTCGTCCCAAGTTTGCCAATCCCTCTCAGCCTCATCTAATTGAGTCCCTTTAGTAGAATCATGTACCTTCTCAGTCATGCCTTCAACTTCAGAAACTTCTTCCTTCCAGGGATCCGGGGTAGCGGCGTCAGTCACGCTTTCTTTGGAGATATCATTCACAGATCTGAAAACTTCCTCAGTCGTTGGAATGCCCACATTCGAATCAAATACCAATATTTTCGGGCCTATTTTGGAAGATTTTGAAGATCTAACGAGACCAACTATGCCCATTATAGCCAAGAATGGAGAAAGGCAGCATGAAGCGGCCATAATCTGTACAGAGGACTCTTGCCAAAGATTCTCCCCTATGCCTACCATATCAACGAGATACAACAAGGAAGCCCCATCATTCTCAAACACATATTCGCCTTCTGCCCCGGGCCCAAGTTTAGTCAAAGGCACATACACCCTCGCCCCGTCTTCACTTGTGAGAAATGTATCCCACCATTTCACCGAAGTACCATTCACAACTGCTCCATTTAGCGTTATCTCGACGCTAGCATTAGAACTCCCCTTATTTTCAGAATAAACCCAGATCTGGTCAAATTCATCGAGGACGATAGAGAAAGAATCGCCAGATTCCATTATCTGTAAGCTATTTTGCTCAGGATCAAGATCACCATACCCATCAAAATTCGAGTAAGATACAGCAAAGGAAGCCACACAAACAAAACTCGCCACCAGGGCAATGACGGGGTAACTCACGCGGGCCATGCACCAATCACAACAAACTCTGATTTGGAGTTTAGCCGATTACAAGCCCTAATTTCTGCTGTAACTTCTCTGGAAGATATGTGTCTGTGACGAAATCAAGACCATATTTGGCAAGAGACTGCTGCTCCGCCTTCTTCCCAAGATCGAGCATCAAATCAATCTGATCAATCCATTCCTGACTTTGGAATCGAGGATCGCTCTTCTCCGCTTTCAATGCCTCTATGTCCCGTGGTGTTAACTCATCAGATGGAAGATCATAAGCTTCAATATCTCCAGATTCTATACCAAGATACACCGCACTTGGGGTCGCTAAATATTCTGATATGTGGGCTGTTTTAATAGCACCATATGCAATAGAAGCAAAGATTCTGAAAGACCAGGGGTCCGCATCCGTAAATACGACAATGGGAACTCCCCATTCTTCGTTAATCCTCTTCATCACACGCCTAGTAGAGCGAGCCGGCTGCCCTTTCAGATGAATCAAACCACACCTTGCTAACTCATCAAACCCATTTTCCACTAGCCGATCGAACATCCCTCCTGTTTCGATTGCCATCATGAAATCAATATCGTGTTCTACCAATTGTAATTTTTCAGACTCTACATTATATGGAACTCCATAGCCCGAATCACCGACATCATCTCTGCAGTTTATCCTCATCCATTCTCCGCGTCTGTTTCTTTCTTGGAATGTAAGATTCCCAATTATTCTAGCACCATCCTCTTCCGGTCTTAGTTTGAAATCCTCTCTCAAACAACCTGTCACAATCTCCAAGTCCTCAGCGAGATTATTACTTTCATTCTGGGAGCCGAATTTTCCATACCCCCAACCTTCAGAGATGTAGTACATCTCTCTCAGAGTTGATGATTTTTTACTTTCAATCATGTCCTCCATGAATTCAGTGACATGCAATGCCCTCAAGAGTTGATGCGCAGAACCGAGACTGGTCGCATCCCTAATCGTCTTCTTGCTACCATATTTGTACACATTCAACTTTTCATCGAAGGCTATGTTCTTCTTCGATCTAACTGGCAGAGTCATTCTCGGCGGCTCACCCCTCATCATTCTATCATGCATTTCTGCTGCAACCGCATGAAGTGCGTCTACCGTCTCTTCTTTGCTTCGACTTCTATCTTGCATAACAATCACCATCAGAATAGCTTACCATCGCTTCTCCACTCCTTTTCTCCACCTGTCTCGACGGATGAATCCCCCTCTAGCGCTTCCTCAATCATCGGACTTTGGATAGGAGACTCATCCACGAACTCCTCCACTACTCCTTTGAGTCCCTCCTGTTTGCGAATCTCTTCTAGCAAGGACTCATCTATTCTTTCAGAGCCTATTATCTCCCCATTACCACGGTAGAATACTTCGGCCTCTTTCCAATCCCCATGACTCAGACCGTTAACCGCGAACGAAATCTCAGTCATTCCGCCTGGATTTATGGCATCTAATCGCCACGCCCAAAGCCCTCGAGTTTCTTTCCGACCGCCTCTTTCATTCTCAACTAGGGCCACTCCATCCCTTTCTGGCCACTTTACAATAATGGTATACGCCCTAGCTCTTGCTGTATAATTGTAAATTTTTATGGAGCATCTGGCCAACTTTTCCTTGGAATCCCAAATTACCCCCTCCTCACAAAATACAGCATTCATAATCTTGGTTATTATGGGTGAGAGATCTGGCTCAGGGCGTCCAAGCATCGATGAAGATTTGGAAGCGATTTCTGGCAAGATCTTATTGATCAAGTCAAACTTCTCACGAGACTTCTCTCTCTGACCGATTCTCTTTCTATGTCCTTGAAGCCCTCTTCCCACTTCGAAAAGAGCCCTTCGTAGCTCATCAAGAACCTCTTCATTTTCTGATACAGCCTCTTTTGCTTCACTAGTGAATTGAACATTAGTTGAAGCTAGATGCACAAGTATAGCAGCCGGGCCTTTGGGAACCCCCTTCCCCCCCGTCTGCTCAAGACCATATCTTCGCCAGTCTATCGATTCGATTCCCTTCGTCAGCAAACACCCTCCTTGTTGATACATTAGAGGCACCCTGTTTGCGAATCTCAGCACTTCCACAGACCCATCTGAAGGAAGATCGCCGCCAAAGACTAGACCAACCTCCACTTGGAACGGATTCCCTTGGCTTACAGTAGGAGTCCTGGTGACTGTCGATGCATATCTCGAATCAATTGCTTTTTCAAGTCCTTTTTTGATTAAAAGGTCTTCAATGGGTGAAAGACAATCTGTTGGAGGGGCTTGTATTTTCACCGCCATGAAAGCAGAGAGTAAATTTTGAATCCCCTCTACACTCAAACCAGAAGGCCTACGCTTCTCATCTATTTCCGCGTATTCCAAGATTTTCTTCGAGACGAGTGGAGATACTTTCTCAAACTCCTTTCTAAGAAATGATTTAACATTCCTCTCTTTGGTATTTTTCAGCATTCTCTGTAGTGTTCCAAACTGCATACCATGGGGATGGGGACGAATCTCAACAACGGGCCTCGGCAATATCTTGGTGGTCCTTATCCATTCTCCTTCATCGATAATTTCCCCATCTTTACCAATCACTTTCAGTCTGATTGTGGCGTGAGGATTGACAATCGAAGTCATTCTCAGATATTGATGGACAGATTGCCTCCCTCTCTGATATTTAGCAGCCATTACCGTTTTAATTCTGAGGCCATGAAGCGATTCCATACCGCTTTCTTCAAACCATTCTTCCAAGGGTATTCTATCTTCATTAGATCTCAAGGCCCTGTTGTTCTTCGTATCCAATGCAAGATCAACTTTGACAGCAGTTGATTCTGTTTCAATCTTTGATAGCACAGTCGTCGTTGAACCAGTCGTTAGCTGAGCGTACATCACGACTCCTGTTATGCCTATACCTTGCTGTCCACGGGTTTGACGGATGGCGTGGAACCGTGAACCAAGTAAGAATTTACCAAATACATTGGCTATCGAATCTCTTGGAATTCCGGGGCCGTTATCTTGAGTAACAAGCTCTAGACGATCTCCCTCAAGCCGTTTTATCTCAACACGTATCTCGGGTAATATTCTCCCTTCTTCACAAGCATCAAGAGAGTTATCCACAGCCTCCTTTACAGCAGTTATAATTGCCCTTTGATGAGTATCGAATCCAAGAAAATGCTTATTTTTCTCAAAGAATTCGCTGATTGAGATTTGCTTTTGTTTGCTTGCAATCCTCTGAGCCTTATCCATTTCGACCACCGTCCTACAAGGTCCTCCCTATGCCCTAATGACATGGGGCCTCCTGTCGGTAGACTGAACATAATGTCAGATGGCACTTAGAGCATGCCCTGTCACAATGCAAATTTTTGGCAATGAAGCACATTCTGTATTCAACCGAAGTCAACCCAGGATCGAATTACCATGAGTTACCGTTGAAGCATATTCCCGGGCAGGAAATCAATTGAAAAGACCCGGATCCCATGCAGATATCTTCCCTGTAAATGCACTAGCCATCACTGTCAGCGGGCTGGCTAGATACAGTTTGCCCGGACCAGAACGACCCTGAAAATTTCGATTAATTGCAGATACAGTAACCTGATCAGCATCATTCGAAACTCCAGGGCCAGCCCCGATGCATGCACCACAACCAGGATCGATCAATTTCACACCCGCTCTTTCGAACATCGAACTCCATCCGTTTCTTTCAGATAGATCTTTTACGGATTTGGACCCGAATTGAATGTAACACTCTACACCATCTGCTATTTTCATACCCGCATCAAGAGCGGCTTTAGTGACCATTGCATAATACGCAAAATCATCATCTTTTCCAGCAGTACATGAGCCAGCATATGCTATGTCAATTCGAACATTTCCAATTTCGTCAATGTAGGCCCCATTAGTGGGATCAGAAGGTATGCCTTCATCTGGATTGCCTGGATGGGCGACCATTGGCCGTATCCGATCAAGGTCGATTACGTGTATACCCCCATCATAGTGTGCATTAGAATCTGGGAACACAAATGAACTACGGATATCCGATTCATTCAAGTCCGCTCTTCTCTCTAATAACCAATTGATTGTTAGCTGATCGGGCTCACATATGCCTGTCTTTGCACTACATTCTGTTGCCATATTGCACAATGTCGCTCTTTCATCCATGGATAAAGAAGCAAGGCCGGCACCACCAAATTCCATTGAACGATCCAGAGTATCCGAGTGCCTGGCATAGTGCCAAAGTATGTGTAAAATTACATCCTTAGCAGTGCAACCTGGATTCAACGACCCTGTTAACTCGAAACGAATACTTTCTGGAACCTTTACGAATGCGAATTGATTGTGTATAAGATTCGCATATTCTGTCGAACCGACGCCATAGGTAAGGGCGTTAGATGCCCCGCCCATGCAAGTATGACTATCAGTTGCTTGAATGAAATCTCCCACATCAATGAACTCTTCTCGAGCCACTTGATGGCATATCCCCGGGCTTACCCCATCCTTTGCAGAATAATCTCTCACTCCTGTATGTTGTTGGAAAACCACTTGCAAATCACGTAAGGTTTGGATCTTATCGGTGAACGCACCAAACCTCGGAACTCCTGGTGCATAGAGCAGATGATCTTCAAAGACAGCAAATTTTGGAGGGTTTGGTAAGGAATAATCGCTGCCATATTCCTCCTTCAGAAAATTGTGGACTTGAGCTGTTGTGAACTCATGACTGTATCCTCCGTCTACTGTTGCAAGTACTGCGTCGCCTGGAGAGACGAAACACGGAGCACCACCTTTGCCAATTAATTTGTTAGATATGATCTTCTCCACCATTGTCATTGGTTTTTCCCTGGTCGAGATCTCTGGCAAAACCACATCACCTGCTCCCAATTTTTTTGCGAATGGCAGAATCCCTCCATTTTCTAAGATGAGTCTGGTTACAGGATCGTATTTTTCAGTGAATTCTGACAGAGGAATGATTTCACCATCCTGCAATCGTTCCAACATCGCATGATTCCCCATCACTTGACCAAGATTGATGTTGTTACGCTCATGTATGGGGGCAAATGAGGCTGCGATTACTATTCGTATTCCAGACCACCTTTCGCATTGCGGAGCCGTTTCACGGCTGCTCCCCGTCCCTTTTCTATGACCGCTGACAATCACTTCAAATCCACCTTCTTTCAATGCACCCTGGCGAAATACCCTTTCACCTTCATGAAGCAAACCCGCGTAAGCATTCTCTGCAATCACAGCAGGTTCATGATCGAAGCAAACCCACGCCGGAGTCATCACGTCAGTGTTGATATCATCCATCAAATCTTCAATATCCAAATCTTTCATTTCAAGATCAAGGCCGTTGTATAATTGTGCCTTAATGAGCGAAGGATCCTTTGTTAGGAATAGAACGCGCCCATTTTCGGACAGAGATATTTCACTCGGAGGCCATTCTTCCATCGTACTCCCCAACGCTGAACCAGAGGCCCAAGGTTATGATGCCAACGGCAAAAATCTAAATTGAAGCACAACTGATAAGATAGTGATATATTTAAATAATAAGACTTTTGGAGATTATAATACCTTCTCTTTAGAAAGTAATGATAGGTGGTAAAAATGTCAGAATATTTGGTCGAAGACACCGTAAAGTGTTCGGAATGCAGCAGTCGAAATCTAACCCGTGACGAAACCCGTGGCGAAGTGGTGTGTGACGATTGCGGACTTGTTCTTGAGGACAAAGTAATCGACCAAGGAGCAGAATGGCGTGTCTTCAGTCCCGAACAAGGAGATCAGCGAGCACGTACTGGAGCACCAATGACTGTCATGCTACATGACAAGGGCCTCTCAACCGATATCGATTGGCAAAACAAGGATTACTCCGGGAAGACAATTTCGAGTAGATACAGATCGCAGTTCTACAGAATGAGAAAGTGGCAGAAGAGATCCCGAGTTTCTAATGCAACAGAGCGAAATCTTGCTATGGCCCTTGCAGAATTAGACCGAATGGCAAGTAGGCTAGATCTACCAAAAACAATCCGTGAAACCGCTGCCGTGAATTACAAGAAGGCTGTAGAAAAGCGATTGATACGAGGGCGTTCGATTGAAGGCGTGGCTGCAGCGTCATTGTATGCTGCATGTCGACAGTGTAACAATCCGAGAACACTGGATGAAATTGGCGAAGCTAGCCGAACTGGTCGAAAGGAGATTGGGAGAACATACAGATTCATGGTCCGTGAGCTGAAGATGAAAATCCCTCCAACCAAGCCAGAAGATTACATACCCAGATTCTGCTCCGGTTTAGATCTCGATGCAGAAGTTCAGTCAAAGGCATACGAACTTATCGCTAAAGCTCAGGAAAAAGAGTTGACAAGTGGGCGTGGTCCTACTGGAATCGCTGCATCGATAATTTACATTTCGAGCGTCCTCTGTGGCAAGCGCCGTACACAACGAGAAGTCGCTGAGGTGGCTGGAGTCACAGAAGTCACAATTCGAAACAGATACAAGGAATTAATCCAGAATCTAAATATCGAATTAGAGATATGAATCCCGGTGCTAAGATGCACCGACGAGACTCACGACCACTCATCTTTGAGATAGTTGGAAATCTGATTAGGGAAGCTATTGAGGCCGCATGGTCGTCTGTTACGATACACGACCCCATTCATGAGTTACCAGATTTTCCAGCCCTTAGACCCATGAGCCCGACCAAACTGACTCAGCAGGCAGCAGGATTGCATGCAGCCGATCGAAGAGGTTTCGATCTCCGTCTTGAGGATGTTATAGGAACAACATATCGGCCCATTCCAGGCTTATTTGATCATGAAGAGAGGCTGGAAGCATGGCTTCACAAGAACATCCATGATATCGCAGATCAGATATCGATGACGATGGCCATCGACTGGCTTAAATCAGCATTGGATGAAAATCATCCAGATACAGATCGTTGGTATCTTGGTTATGCCTTATTCGCCGGTCGGACCATACAAGGATCATTTGCAGCGATTGAGAAAGCTAATTCGATACTCTCAATGGTCTTTGGGAGTACGGACATACCAAATCACGGTGAGCAAATACCACATCCACAGGGGGTACTCGCGGTTAATTCGATTCTGGATTCCATGGACAATTCAGAATCTATGCCCGCCGTTAACTCATGGCTCCCCGCTCTCGCAATGTATCCCTCCGTCGCATTCAGACTCCAAATAGCAAACAGGGCACTGGAAGCAATAATTCGATATCCAGAGTCCAATTGCTCTGGATGTTTGGACGCTATGGTGCAGATTTCAACGCATGATTCAGATTCTGCAAGACGCACCCTCATGAGCACATGCGATTTGAAAAATCGATCTGTAAGCCAGTTACTCGCCGATCGACTCGACTCTATATCCGGAAGAATGCCAAACCTAGCGTTAGAAATACACGACAAGCTCGCCATCACTGATGACTCTTCATTGATATCTATACTTTCCAATAATATCGCCTCTCTATGCACTCAGAGACCCGAAGAATATCCTGTTCGTGCAGCACATCTCATTTCTATCGGAAATGATCGTTCGATTAGAAGACTGGTCGAATCTGGCTTCAGAACTTACCTGGACAACGATCCGAATGACGAACATGGTCTACTGAGCCATGCATGGGTTGATGGCGGCGATCTCTCTAAATCACGTCTCAAAGGACTGATTTCCGAACAACGAAAAATATCGGTTGACGCCTTTGAAGCCACATTAAGCCGAATTAATGAGAAATCAGAAAACGAAGCGACTTCTCTACGAGAAGAAATTACGAACAGAGAAAGAAGATAATTTCACGAGCATCCGGTCGTCGATCCGCATGCATTGCATTTCAGACAGGTTCCGTTTCTGACCATCTGGCTGCTCCCGCAATCATCGCAAATATCGCCTGTAAAACCACGTTCACGCGCTAACCTTCTTGTTTTCGTCATCTCATCTTCAACCGGTTCCACCGTCGAAGATGTAAGGGTCATCTGAACCTCACGCTTCTCTCCTTGATGCCGCAGAAGACCGTCATCTGTTGGAACAGGTCGACTTATCGAGGTCGTCTCAAGATCTTCTTCAGACACATGAGCGAGATCGCTTCTTCCAAGATATTCAATGGCCAACTCTCTGAAGATATAGTCTACGATACTCGTCGACATCCTCACTCTCCCAGATCCGCCAACAACCATCCCGCTGGGTTCGAACTTTTGGAACGTGAACGACTTCACGAACGCATCAAGCGGAACCCCGTACTGAAGACCAATGGAAACCGCAATTGCGAATTGATTCAACATAGATCTCCATGCTGCCCCTTCCTTCGAGGTGGTTATCATGATCTCTCCAAGCCTACCATCCTCATACTCACTCGAAGTTAGGTACACCGTGTGCCCACCAACTCTCGACTTCGTCGTCTTGGAAGACCTCACATCTGGCATGGCCTTTCTCGTCGAGATGAAGCTCTGTACAAGATTTTCTGCTATTGGCTGAGCCAGATCGTCAGGAACTGGTATGATTTTTACAGCCTCCTTAACCATCTCATCGATAGTGCCGGACTCATCTTCATCTTCGAGGATCGAGGTATCTACGATCTGACTCATCAGCGGCTGTGACAGTTTGCTGCCGTCTCGGTATACCGCACAAGCTTTGTTCATAGTGCTGTGACTGAGCTCATATGCTTCTCGGATATCATCGATTGAGGCATCTCCTGACATATTTATTGTCTTTGAAATGGCTCCTGAAATGAATGGTTGTGCGGCTGCCATCATGAGAACATGAGCCTGCCATTCAATGGAGCGCTTTCCATGCTTACCACAAGGCGTCGCACAGTCAAAGACAGCCAAATGCTCATCCTTCAAACCCGGAGCGCCCTCTATGCTACCATATCCAAAGACCACATCATTCGCCTGCTCTATTTCATCTGTTGAAAGTCCGATATGGGTTAGCGTATCAAAGAAAACATCTCCGCACTCCTCTTCCGAGAGGCCTAATACTGTCGTGCAGAAATCAGTTCCAAGAACCGATGGAGAGAATGCAGATCGAATGTCAAATACATCGGGCATCGACGATTCAATTTTATTGATCACTTCATCTGTGAATCCTTTCTTCTGTAAGAGCTCAGTACTCAACCCAGGGCACCCTGAAAGACGACCAGTTCCCATAATATGCTCAACGATGGAGGTCACATCTTTCTCGGAATAACCGAGACGCTTTAGCGCGCTCGGAACTCCCTTGTTGATGATTCTGAGGGTGCCGCCACCAGCTAGTTGTTTGTACTGAACCAGTGAGAATTGAGGCTCGACACCAGTCGTATCGGCAGCCATCACAAGGCCAATAGTTCCCGTAGGAGCAATCACAGTCGTCTGAGCGTTTCTGTACCCATATTCTTCACCGCCCTGGACGGCTCTATCCCATGCAGACTTCGCCGCGTCTAGTAGATCACTCGGACATCGTTTTGCATCAATCCCCATCGGGGTTATCGTGAGTCCTTCATACTCACTACCTTTACTGTCGTAAGCAGCTCTCTTGTGATTTCGAATCACACGTAGCATATGTTCAGCGTTCTCTTCATAATTCGGGAATGGTCCAAGAGCCCCTGCGAGTTCCGCTGAGGTTGCATACGATTCTCCGCACATGATCGAAGTAAGAGCGCCGCATACAGCATAAGCACGCTCATCGGCATAAGGGAGGCCCATGTGCATCAATAGAGAGCCAAGATTGCAGTATCCGAGTCCGAGAGTCCTGTACTCATACGACTTTCTAGCTATTTCTTCAGATGGGAATTGTGCCATCAACACGCTCACTTCGAGAGTTATGGTCCAAAGTCTGACACTGTGTTGGAATGAAGCGATATCGAATTTTTGAGCCCCAGTATCAAAATAATGTAGAAGATTTATGCTGGCTAGATTGCAAGCCGTATCATCCAGGAACATGTACTCTGAGCATGGATTCGATCCATTGATTCGCCCACCTTCCGGACATGTGTGCCATTCGTTTATGGTTGTATCAAATTGAACACCAGGGTCTGCGCAGGCCCATGCTGTGTACGCTACTTTGTCCCACAACTCCTTCGCGGGCATAGACCGGCAAGGCGACGGCTCGCGCCCTTCTTCACTAGCGCTCTTTAACTCGGTTCTATGATACAGGTTCCATGTACCATCATTCTCTAATGCATCCATGAATGAATTAGGAACTCGAACGGAATTGTTTGAGTTCTGTCCAGAAACGGTCCCATATCCCTCTCCTTGCCAATCAGTATCCATTGTATCAAATTGTATAGATTTCCAACCCAGGCCAGCAAGATCGAGGAAGCGCTTCACGTGAGAATTTGGAACATGATTTTTCAGGGCCTTTGCTGCTGCAGTTCTGAGCGCTGAGTTGTCATTTACATCCAATTTATCCCCTTTGCCGTCATAGTTCCAGATTGCGTCCATTATTGCATTCGCATGACTCTGTAGCAGATTAGAACCGATAACCAGAGCGGAAACTTTCTCTTCCTCAGAGAGCTTCCAGTCGATATACTCCTCTATATCCGGGTGATCTAGATCAAGCGTCACCATCTTTGCAGCCCTGCGTGTGGTCCCTCCTGATTTTATCGCGCCTGCAGCCCTGTCCCCGATTTTAAGGAAAGACAGCAGACCACTTGACGTCCCTCCCCCGGAAAGAGGCTCACCAGATCCACGAATATTAGAGAAGTTAGAGCCTGTCCCTGACCCGTATTTGAAAAGAAGAGCTTCACGATTCCAGAGCCCCATTATCGAATCGTTCCCTCCAACTAGCGAATCAGATACGGACTGAATGAAGCATGCATGCGGTTGAGGGTGTTCATAGGCGTTTGTAGAAGTCATCAACTCCCCTGTGGTCGGATCGATGTATCGGTGACCCTGCGCAGGCCCTTCGATACCATATGCCCAATGAAGGCCCGTATTGAACCACTGCGGACTGTTTGGCGCTGAACGCTGACTTGCGATTAGGTAGCACATCTCATCAAAGTAGGCCCTTGCATCAGCCTCAGCCTCAAAATACCCATGTTTCCAGCCCCAGTAGGTCCATGTTCCAGCCAATCTTCTGAATAATTCTCTCCCATGATTTTCTCCAACGTATCTTTGATTTGACTCAAGTGTCTGCAGCTTTTCATGATCCGGCTCACTTCGCTGAAGCCACTCCGGTACGCCTTCTTCCGCTACCTTTCGTAGAATTGCTGGAACACCTGCTTTTCGAAGGTATTTCTGTGCTAGTACCTTACCTGGGACGCCTGAATATCCAGAAGGAAGCCGTACCTCATCTATGCGATGAGCTAGAGAACCGTCCGCATTCCTTATTTCGACATCCATTTCAATCCACTCAAACTGATCGAATGGGTCCTCACCGACCGTTGTGAAACGACGTTCAATGACCAGTCCTGTTCCAACTGGTCTATCTGAATCCGCTCCTCCTTTCTCAGTTCTAGTTTGCATAGTATCAACTCTCACGCGCACACGCCCCGAAACCTCAGAGCGAGGGACTCAACATCGACACTGGGGGGTGTTTAATGGTTCTCTAAAAGAACTCCAGAGATAAGACAATACGACTAATGTTTAGAATAACAGCAGACACGCCGTTTAGCAAATTTAAGATTCAAAATCAAGCTCCCATGTGAGATTTACACCACCGCGAGTTAACATGATGCCCACGGAGCACAGGGACTCATGAGACCGATGAATGATCCTTTCAACAAGGGCCTTTGGAACATCTCCTCTGATCACATAGACAAAGTGCACTTTTTCAAAGACTCTTGGAGAATTTTCAGACCTGTCTGAATCGATATCAATCCGTGCTACTCTTAGGCCATCACGTCTTTCTTTGAGCCCTCCAATCACATCAATGAGTGAGCACGCCGCATGTGCGTGAAGAACCATTTCCATGGGGCTGGGTGAAGAACCGTCATAGATTGAGAACTCTTTCCCACCACCCGTTCTGCCTTCATACCCGTCTCCTTTCCATCGCACCATACCCTGCATGAACGAGCCTCATCTAAGCACCATCATGAGGGTTGGCTTCATGAGGGGGTCACCAGCCAGTGGTGACGAGGGAATACCATGGGGACACAAATCGAGAAAGAAGGACAAACAATCATCGTACCTGAAGACCCTATAATCCACTATATCGAGGGCGATGGAATAGGCATAGACATAACTCCTGTCATGATACGCGTAGTAGACAAATCTGTGGAAAAGGCATATTCTGGTTCAAGAAAGATCACATGGAAAGAGGTATTAGCCGGGCAGAAAGCCTTCGACAAGACAGGAGAATGGCTGCCTGAAGCAACGCTCGACTCAATGAGGAACGGCCTAGTCTCGATTAAGGGGCCGTTGACTACCCCTGTCGGCGGCGGAATCAGAAGTCTGAATGTGGCACTCCGTCAGAAATTGGACCTATATGCCTGCGTAAGGCCCGTTCGTTGGTATTCTGGAACACCCAGTCCTGTAAGAGATCCAGCTGCAGTTGATATGATTATCTTCAGGGAGAACAGTGAAGATGTTTATGCAGGAATTGAATGGGAAGCAGAAAGTGAGGAAGCGAAGAAGGTAATCGATTTCCTCAAAACGGAGATGGGCGTAACTAAGATCAGATTCCCAGAAACATCAGGCATAGGCATCAAGCCGGTGAGTAAAGAAGGTACAGCAAGAATCGTTCGAGCAGCGATCAACCATGCCATTTCAGAGGATAAGCCGAGTGTAACGTTAGTTCACAAGGGAAACATCATGAAATTCACAGAGGGGGGCTTCAGAGATTGGGGCTACCAGATTGCATGCGAGGAGTTCGGGGCAGAGGAGCTTGACGGCGGACCATGGTGTGTTTTGACCAATCCTGAAACTGGAAATCAAATCACAATCAAGGATGTCATCGCCGATGCAATGCTCCAGCAGGTACTAACAAGACCACGAGAATACAGTGTACTCACGACGATGAATCTCAATGGCGACTATATTTCCGACGCTCTCGCTGCTCAAGTGGGCGGCATAGGAATTGCGCCCGGTGCGAATATCAACTACGAATCTGGCATCGCTATATTCGAGGCGACTCATGGAACAGCACCGAAATACACAGGCCAAGACAAAGTAAATCCTGGATCACTCATACTCTCAGCAGAGATGATGCTTCGTCATATGGGTTGGTTTGAAGCTGCTGATTTGATAGTTAAGGGGATGGAAGGAGCCATCTCTTCAAAAACAGTCACATATGATTTTGAGAGATTGATGGAAGGGTCAACACTCTTGAAATGTAGCGAATTCGGTGAAGCAGTAATATCCAATATGTAATCGACTACAGAGATGTCACCAATACAGTAGCTTCTCACTTGTATTAGCTTGAGAAGTTTGAGCTGAAGACAGACGGGGAGGTCCTCGAGAGGACCCCCGCCGCCTTGTTACGTTTTTCAGTTTCAGTTTACGGTTATTGTAATCTGAATCAGGCCATGGCTGCGGTTGCCTTCTTGGCACCCATCCATGCTACGACACCGAATCCGATCTTGTTGATCATGTCAGCGATGTTGTATAGAACACCCATTAGCTCTTGGTTACCATCTAGTAGATTGGTCTCTGGGCTGAATAGGTAACCGATTGGGTAGATGACCCAGCCGACAACGATGAACATCCTGAGAGCGTTCAGGCTCCACTGTAGCTCATCCTTGACTTTGCTGTTGTCGATTCCCTTTGGCTCCATTAAGCCGAATGGATCGCCTGCAGCCACGATGATCATTGCCCATCCTACCCCACTAAGGAGTAGGCAAAGGAGGCCGGCGCTGTCTCCGAATGTGTCGACCATAAGCCCGGTCTCTCCAGCGAATCCCCAGCCAATCATCCACACTGCACCGAAGAAACACACATTAGCGAATCCTCCAATCACTGGAATCTTGTTGTCAGTTATAGCACCCTTCCCAACTAGGCTTGGGAATTTCAGGGCCATCAATGGGACTGTGATGAGCCAATCCATGTATCTGTAATGTACACTGACTATTCCGTCTTCGACATATGCGCCGCGCATGTAGTAGTAGTGGAACGCTGCGATACCGACGATCAGAGCGGAAATCGTCATTGTTGTTCTGTATTCTTCTGCAACGCTATTCCTCTCCATGACGAAGAAAATAAACGCAGCTCCCATCGAAATGTACCCGACGAAAAAGAGGAAGAATGTCAACAGAGCCATTCCACTGTAATCGTTTGGATCTGCGTATTCTGCTGCAGAAGCAGTCGACAATCCCAATACTCCCAATGTCAAAACAGCGAGTATAGGGGCACTCATTCTCAGGCTTTTCCTATATGATGGAATAGTTTCCATAATTCATCCGTTATAGTTTACATGTTTAAGTCTTAGTTTAAATTTAAGTAGACCCAACACAATCGTGCGACTAAATTTAGAAAACCATCGAGGAAGAACAATTTAGTGAATGTTCCCTGAGCGGGACGTGGAAGAGATTAGACACAGACTGAAGCGGATGTCAAATGCTGCGGCATCTACAAATGAACCTCTTTCTTGGTTTGAAGAACTCTACTCTTCAGCACGAGGCGATGATAATTGGATACCTTGGTCTGATGGCTCTCCGAGCCCATTTGTCGTCGAATGGGCGATTGGTAAACCCCCTGGCCGAGCATTGGTCGTGGGGTGCGGTCTTGGTGAAGATGCGGTTTTCTTGGATAAAAATGGCTGGGATGTAGTTGCGTTCGATCTCTCACCCACTGCGATTGAATGGGCAAAAAAAAGACATGAAAAAAGCAGCATCGAATGGGTAGTGGCCGATTTACTCAACCCTCCTGATGAATGGAGAAGCCAATTTGAATTAGTTCTAGAAGTTCACATCTTACAAGCAATTCCTGAAAATATTCGGAACAATGCAGCAAGAACACTCCCTATTTTTGTAGCCGAGGGAGGGCATCTAGTTTGCATCGGCAGATTTGATGAAGCCGGTAATCCGCACGAGGGCCCCCCATGGCCACTTAATCAGGAATTCATAGAAAGCATAGGAGAGTCTCTAGGCCGAATGAGCATGGTTAAGGCCACTCTGCCAGACGATGACCCTTCCACAATACGCTATCGAGCAACTTGGTCAAGAGCGGACTATTGAGAGAGTATCAATTTTGAGACTTCTCCAGCATCACTTACCACACTGAAACCATAGGACTCTTCCAGAGACCTTCTAATCATTCTGAAGTCAGAATCACGGGTTGCCACGTGCACTGATCCAATCTTTTTCAGATTGGATGAGAAAGCACTCGTGTAGGATGCAAGACTAGCTGCATCCAGTATTACCCGCAGATCGCCTCCTTCAGGATATATCGCACGACCACCAATAACAGATCTTGCAGGCTCGTCATCTCTTAGAATACGCTTCCTTTCGTCTATCCGCTCGAATATTCCTTCATGTCCAATTAGGAAATCACTCAACCCGTCCTCTATATCCGAGCAACTCTCAAACGAAAGGGAAACTGTGTCGAATAACTCGATAACATCCTTCTGAATTTCTTGCAACCCTTCATCCTTAATTTTTGACCACATAACCTGGTCCTGATACTCCCCCTCGAACAACCTCTTGGCGGACTTTACACTACGAGTCCTATTGGCGAACTCTCCTTTTACAGCGGATGGAACGTATAGCAAGATATCCCCACTACCCCCACGTCGTCGCAATTCCCATTGGAAAGCTCGTTCTACGGACCAAACAAGCTGTCCAAAACCATCGGTCGATTCTTTGCTGAGAAGTTCATCTTTGAATGCCTGTATGAGTATGTTCGTGTCTACAATGACGAGTGGCTTCAATCCAGATATTTCGAATATCTTTCGATCTCTTATTGGTATCGAGGTCTCTAACTCTGTGAATTTGATCCTCAACACCTGGCGGAGCCTCTTGACATCCTTATCGTCGAAGAACCCAGACCTAATCGCGGTTTGGAATACTCTCAATCCCGCAAGAGGTTTCACATCTGCCTGCTGAGTTGCAATATCATCAACGTCGATCACTGTCTTAGCGTCATTCAAGGCCTCTTTCCAATCATCTTCTCGACCAGCCCCTTTCCTACGTCCTGAACGCTCCAGTCGTTTGACCGCCGCTTTCAACCTCCCTTCAAATGGCTCGCTGGGAAGACCCAATTCGGAAGAGTAACTCTCAAGGCTGGAAATTTCATCAGACAAGTCCTTACTCGAATCTCTGATATAATTTACAATGAGACCGGTTGCTGCATCTTTCTTTCCACTTTCATACTCATTGCATACTCTGAGAAACAGCCGAAACTTGTTTGTTATTGCAGCTAGTAACTCTTCGTTTCTTTCAATAAGATCGACAGCATCTTTCCAAGCCTTAGCATGAGCGAGTTGAATCAATGCCTTTCGATTCAATCCAGTTCGGACTTCGAAGCCCTCTGAGCGATTTGCAGCTTCTTTGAATGCCCTGCCAGCGTTTCGATGATCACCCTTGTCTAGCCAAATACCAGCCCTCACTATTTGAGCAGATATCGTATCAGAGGCGTGTTTTCGATACCAGTCATCTAATTCTTGAATTGGAAGGCTGTGTTCTTCAACAATTTCCGAGATAGACATTAGGATCTCCATCGAAGGAGGTTTTGCCATCATAATTGAAGAAAGAGAAGAAATTGCTGCTTTACGCTTTTCATCAGTTTGCATGTGTAAGTCGACACGCGCGCGATTCAATCGCAATGATGTTATCAACGATCTGAAGAGCCCCCTTTCAATCTCATTCATGTTAGTCGCCTCAGATGATTTCGAGAGATGTTCAAGAATACTTTCTTTGACAATTCCAGAGCCTTCTGAGAGAAGCGCCCTCCTTGTCTGATTCAGCTCTATCACACCTTTACTTCCGAGCAACTCATGAAGAGCACTCAAGTCTGTTGAGAAGCCATTCATGATGGACATTAGCGCTATCGATACATCGCTTATGCACTCGTCTTCAATTATTTTTAGCGATATTAGAGATTCTCTTCGCAGCGACAGGATTGCGTCAGAGTCATTCATGCCAAGATGAGCGGGAAGTAGATGCCATACCAGCAAACCCCTCAAAGGAGACACCAAATCATCATTCTCCATCAATATCTTAGCGAGCAATTCAATTTCACACCCCAATGTTAGGACGTCCGCAAGATCAGCATCGTTGTAAGAAATGTCTTTCCTTTCAATGAGAGCACTTGAAGCTGATATTTTTACACGTAAAGGTAATGACTCATCTCCGAGCATTTCTTGTAACTCGACAGAATCTAAACGTTTGACAGAATCCTCTATTATTAACTGAAGAGATGAATCTTCCAATGGTATACCGGCTCCAAGAATGAGACATTCTCTGGCGCCAATTGGCCTCTCGACCAATATTTTTGCCGCCTCCTCATACCTTCCATTCTCAATTAGGAGCTCCACAATCTTAGATGAAAGATCAATAGGCCACGCCTGTTTATGGAGATCTAGCATCTGCCCTCCCGATAGAAGCCCCTCTATACCCAAATCAATCTCTTCTAAATCGATGTGTTTCCAAGCCTCGAGAACTATCGAAGAGGTCAGAGGATCAACCCCCTCTTTCCCTATCCAGTTTGATGCTTCGTTCGACCCATCCCCGCACCTCATTTTATTGAGGGCAAGATGCATCTCAGCGACTTCTCCGATGCTGCCATTCTTGGCAGCATGTTCAAACCGTTCTACCACATTCTCCCCTATCGATGATCCAATTATTCCGTAGAGGAAATTTCCTAATTCACCCTCGTCCTCTATGCTGCTAAGATGCTCCCTGACTCTCTTCACGAAGACTTTCGATGAGTATTCCTTTCTGAGAACATTGAGGGCTCTCCTTTGACTGCCCGTCAAATGGAATGGAGGCTCGATACTCAACCACGAAGCAACTTCCCTGTGATTAATCGGATCAAATTTTGCAGATTCTGACCAGAAATTGATGTCTACAAAATCCTCCCCCTGCTCTTTAACGGGAAATCTGCTTAATTCAGCAAATATAGGCGCTTCCCGAGCAAGGCGCTCCCAGACGGGATGAAGCCCCTCCTCACATTCACTTCTAATCGATTCAATATCAGACTCAGAGGCTTCCGAATCTTTATTCGAAATTAACAGCATTCGACAAAGTCGGTATCCTGGATTACCCTCATCCGTATCGGCCATTACCTCTTCAACCGGGTCACGACCCCTTTTTCCGCGTACGGACCTCCTCCCACTTCGACGAACAGACCTGTTCGAGTTCCCCGCATCTTCCGCACCTTTCGGACCCATTTTGGACACGGCGATTCTAGCTAGCGCTTTCCAGGATTTCGGGAGCTCATCATATCCGATGCTTCGAGCAACACGGCTCAAACGCGATCGCTCGTCATCTCCCGCAGCAGACATTACTTCGAGACATTCCAGAAGTTGATTCTCCATGGTGCGATGCTCCGACATCCGTTTGCCGTCAAGGAGCCTACATCAACGCATCGTCGAAAGATCACATTCGTTTCGACCATAGGCCGACCCATTTTTCGATATTCGACTCAATATCCTCTTCTGTAACATCCCTATCAACCACAGAAGACCCTTCTAGCGATTTGATACGACACCCGCATGCGTCTTTGTGGCCTCCGCCATCGGGATCAAACGTGGTTGCAAGAGTGGTTAGATCGAATATTCCCCCCTCCTTGTGCAGAAATGAATTCGTGTAGAATGAAGCCGAAACAGGATAGCCACCCTCTTCCCCGAAGGAAACCCCGAGATCTCCATGAGTTATCAAACAGGCATCGCAAGCATCCCCCGCATAGGCTGTCACAGCATATCCATTCGATCGCATCCCCAACCCATGCATCCGAACAATAGCCAAACGATCAACAATTTCCAAACGCTCTTCTATTTCTAATTTCAATATTTCATTCTCTCTTTTTCTTTGGGCGATAGCCGCCTTTACAATATTCGTTTCCGATATCTCGTACGGTGTAAGCCCGGAAGAAAAGAGCCCCATGGCCGCTCTGGCTACCTCGTCTCCGACGCCTATCGATCGTCCGATCCATACCATCGGCTCTTCTGAGAGATATTGTTCTCTAGTCACTCTGCCTCCATCTAGACGATCGGTCCACTCTAATGCCTCCGAGAGATCTTCGAGATCGATAATGTGGGCTAGAAGGTTTGTTGCGACCCTGGCTGCCGAGGGCGCTGCCTCCCAGACGCGCACCTCGTCTTCAGACTCCGGCTTGTTTGAGAGATGATGGTCTATGGACAAACCACATTTTGGGTGGTAGGGAAGATCGCAAATCGCAGTTTTGTCGTTAATAAAATCATCATAAAGTCCGTTTTTCAGGGCTCCGGGATGACCGAATATAACCTCTGCTTCAGGCCACCTCCTGAGCAAAATCGCCCCTGAAAGGACTCCATCGAGATCACTGTCCGTCAGAATCCTTGTAATTTCCAACTCATCGACACCCGCCATAGTCATCCCTGAAGCCATCATGATGTATCGCTTCCGCTTCCCAAGGGTTCTTCTCATCCCCCATTAATCGACTCATATGGAGACTTCCTGCGGATTCATACTCGCCAATCATCGAAGCATACTTCTGTTGCAGTACCCGCAAGGGCACTGGAGCTTCCCGAAGGGGCACGTCGAGTCTGGGGAGGATCACCATTCTACTGCTAGACGTGAGCTGTTAGAAGAAACTGGGATTGAGGAAATCCGCATTATTCCGTCATGGACCGAGCGAACTGAGTATTCCTATTCAAGAAAGGGCTCTGTAAATAAGAAGCAGGTCTATTGGTATCTCGCCACAACCGACGAATTCCAGGTAAAACTGTCCCATGAGCATACTAATTTTCTATGGCTAGACCTTGAAAGCGCGATCGATCAATTGACATTTGAACAGGAGAAGATCGTGCTTTCAAATGCTAGAAAGGTGCTTGAAAAGTTGAGGATGGACTAAACCCTTTTTCCTAATGGCGTCCAAAGGGTTTCATCTTCACCCATCTTTGCCGTGAGCCATCGACCTAGCACAAAACAGTGATCAGAGAGCCTGTTAAGATAGCTGATTATTTCTGGCCTGATTTCTTCTCGAAGTTTGCAGGCCTCTCTTTCCGCTCTTCGGACGATTGTACGAGCCATATGCAAATATGCTACTGCAGGGCTACCGGTTGGAAGAATGAACGATTGTAAAGGCTCCACGTCCTCCAACATAGAATCCATTTCCTCCACCAGTCGAACTCCTGCATCCGCACCAATAATCGACATCTGCTCCGGGACACCGCCAGGAGGGCAAGCACATTCGGCTCCCACATCGAACAACTCTTGTTGTATTCTACCGAGCATATTGTCCGCGCTTTCATAGACCAGAACAAGCGCAGCCATCAAGCCACCATCTGGCGCATGGGTAGGTGCCCGGCCAAGCTCCATACGGACGACACCAATAGAGGAATTTGCCTCATCAATCGTTCCGTAAATCGAAACTCGCGAGTCTTCCTTTCCAACCCTGGTCCCATCGACAAGAGAGGTTTCCCCGCCATCTCCGCCGCCAGTGTGGACCTTCGTGATACGAACCATGTAATAACGGAAACAATACTCACATATCAGCAGTCGGTTCAGACCACTTAGATTCTGAAATGGAGTTCAAGGCAGAGTCTATAGCGTCGATCCACGCGGAATCAACGATGTCCCAGCCCCCAAATTCTTCGAGATACTTCTCACTATTATTCGCAGACTCTTCTTGTTCAAGATGAATGTAAATACGGATTAGGGCCGCATGACTCATCGCCCCAAGCCATTCTTCATCAGCATCCCAAGATCTCTCGAAACACGATATGGCTCCAGATGGCCCTTCAAGTAATCCGCGTTGGATTTGTCTGAGCCCGGCTTTGGACCAACTTAGTCCGGGCACACCTATGATCAAACCTCTGAAAACAAGATAGATTTCCATTAAGATCAATGCTGATACCAGAATGAACGAACTAATGTGCTCGTATGTTCCACCTTCATCCCACCAGCCCACCAGGAGTGCAGCACCACCTGCGCAGAGCATACCTCCCGCGAAGGGAGCCACAATTACATCACGCATCGTCCTAGTCATATCCACCGATCCTTTCAGCGTCCCAACGACTCCAAGTCCGAGCGCGAAATACATTGGTACTGTTTCACTAGTCTCTCTTGGAGCTTGTTCTGAAATTATCAAAACACTGCCTGCCAAGAGTACCAGATATGCGAATCTTCTGGAAATTTCAGGAAAAGGCTGGTGCCAAGAAAGCCAAAAACACGACCCGCCTATCCCCAAGAAAAGAAATATCCACCCTATCATGACCCTTCACCTTTCCAACCCGGCATCCAAAATCGCTCATTATCAAGCCATTCCGACCATTCAGAGTCATTAGCTCTAATCAATCTCAACGCACGGCGATCAAGTCCCCGTTTCAAGGACTCTTCAACCTCCATGCGCTTCCAGGCGTCGCCCCATTCGACTTGTAATTCCCGTACGAGCCGCTGCCCCTCTTCTCGATTATCGAAACAACGCTCACAAAGTTCACGCAACTCTTGAAGCCATATTCGCGTGCCTAGGATGTGCGGCTCATTACCGATATCAACTCTCGATTTTTTCCGGAACCTACGCTTCCAACCCATATCCGCCAATGCCCCGTCGTCACAAATGGCTATAGTCGCTTGTTGTAAAGTGTATACCATGGGGCGAGTCCTTGTCCATCTTCACGGCCGTGCTAAGAATGCATCTTTTCGAGCCTCGATATCCGAATATGCCAATCGCCTATCTTCTTCTGGAGTGTCACTTGTTGAGCATAGAAATAAAACCGATCCGGAGACGTATCTCAAAGAAATTTCAGATAAGTATCCAGGACATAGTATTATTCTGCTCCAAGAAAGCGGTGAAGAGCTAGACAGCATGCAGTATTCGGAACTCCTCAAAAGATGGTCCATGCAAAGGAACGACACTCATCTGGTGGTCGGCCCGCCAGGGGGTTTCGCCTTGATGGGAATGGAGCATGAGTCTTTGTCACTGGGCAAAATAACTCTACCTCATGAACTCGCCGCAGTCGTTTTGTTAGAGCAATTATATCGCGCATCTACCATAATCAAAGGGCTACCATACCACCGTCCATGAACAAGTCGTATCAGAAGTTCGATTCACCCGATACGATCTCTGAAATCTTATTTTCAGAATCGACGAGTACGATTCTCGGGGCATGCGCGCCGACGAACTCTTCCGCGATTCCCACATAGGATAGTATGATGACGACATCCCCAGGGTGAACCAAATGGGCCGCAGCGCCATTAATGCAGATCTGTCGAGAACCTCTTGGCGCCTTTATGGCATAAGTTTCCAGACGAGCACCATTAGTAACGTCCAGTATCGCAACCTTTTCCCATTCACATATCCCCGAGGCATCCAGAAGATCCTCATCGATTGATACCGAACCAACATAATCCAAGTCGGCTTGTGTAACTGTGGCTCGGTGAATTTTGCCACTCAACAGCGTCCTCCTATTCTCTGGCACAAAAACACCCTTACATCGCTAAGATATGAACGCGTTTATTCAGAGATGATACTCTGACGCCACCCATGATACTCAATTCGTCCCCTTGCGGGTACGGTTGAAATATGTGTCCACACCAACCCAGCACCCGGTGTTGACATGATTGCGGATCTCACAAAGAGAAACAGGACCACAAAATCTCTACTTCTAGTGGTTTTGATGGTAGTTAGCGTACAGATGCCGATGATAGCAGTGGGAGATCAGCCTGGGCCATTTGGAAATGGAAATGGCGACACTCCGGCCCAACAGCAGATCCAATCATCAGATGTTGACTCCTCTTCACCTCCAGCACTCCACCACATGCTTCTGCCCGATCACCCTGCTTTCCAAGATATGTCTTGGTCAGACCCGGGCATACTCTACGGGCAAATCACAGATACGTCGTTCCTCGAGGGAGGATATCGATTCATGGTCGAAGAGACAGAAACTGAAGACCACGACAACGACGGCATAAATGATCTGGACGACCTCGACGACGACAACGACGGCATATCCGATTTAATCGAGCGATTCGATGGGTGCTACGGAACAGACCCCTTCGACCATGACAACGATGGTGTTCAGGATGAATTCGACTTCGACGATGACAACGACGGGATTCTCGAGGGGCCGATTGACTATTCCCAAGGCACAGACCCATGGAATGTCACTTCTGATCGGTACGTCGAACCAAGCGTCCTACACCCTTGGACAGGCCTCGCACTCGGGTCCGGCTACCTAGTTGACCAGAACCCACTAGATCACGATAACGATGGAATCACTGACGAAGACATCGATGGCCCGGGCAAGGGGTCCTATGACGAGGATGACGACAATGATGCCCGCATCGATCAGTTCGTGTGGCCTTGTGACTTTGATGGCGACGGTCTTCAAGATTATTGGGATGCAGACGATGACAATGATGGGGTCATCGATCTATGGGACACCCATCCATGGGATGCGACCGAGACTTCCAACATCACGATGACAGCCACTAATTGGAGTGCTGCTATATCGTGGGCTTCCAGCAAGACACATCAGATTTCAATTACCGTCGGAGGCTATTCTGATCCAGAACTTCAGATCGAGGTGGGAGACACAGTCACCTGGACAAATGATGATACGGAAAATCATTCTGTAGTAGCCGCCGATGGGTCTTTCGACAGTGGGACATTGACTGCTGGCCAATCATTTAGCCATTCATTCGATTCGGAAGGAACTTGGAGATACGCGGATACCGTTCTAGGAGGGGTAGGCGATGGAACCATCACGGTTTTCGCTGCCACTGGAGCCCCATTCCCTGATGTATTCAATCTTGATTTCGACACCTACGGAAAAGATAAGCTTGACTTTGCATTCAAGGAACAGAACCTGTGGCATCCTCGAAATCCCTCCTTCAATGAGATCGTGGATGGGGATTTAGATGGCGATGGACTCCCTAATTTCATCGATCCAGATAACGACAACGATGGTACACCAGACTCTGCAGATACTGACGATGACAATGACGGACTTCTTGATATGTGGGACATCGACGATGACAATGACGGCATACCAGATAACTGTCTAAATGTTCTAACCGACCTTTCCCAGTATCTTGACGGATTCGATGACTGGTTTGGTCAAGTCC
>Ga0315330_10000050_pt1 | contig 55582 bp, 60 predicted proteins | sample M140m34915metaG_FD_203453 | JGI IMG/M metagenome (GOLD analysis project Ga0315330, IMG submission 203453) | Ammonia-oxidizing marine archaeal communities from Monterey Bay, California, United States - M1 40m 34915 | ecosystem: Environmental > Aquatic > Marine > Intertidal zone | place: USA...
ATAAAAACTTCTCCTTTTCAACTGTTATATCATCATAAAAATATTCTATCATGTCTCGTAAATTATCTTCTGTAAATCCTATGCTTGTTTTATTATTTGTTTCTATCCATTTCATTAATAGAGTATGAATTTCACTTATTTCTATTTCATCATCTACATCTCTATTAATATTAACATCCCAAAATCTCTTGAATAATTTTACATTATCCAAATAATTACTTTTGACATTTAAAAAATTATTGTTATTATTCAACAACTTATTTTTAAGAATAAGTTCAAATTCTGTTTTTAATATTGTATTTGGTATATTTTTATTTTTCAAATATATCTTCCATAAAAAGTAAATATCATTCAAGGAAATTGAACTATCTGTACTTTGTAATATCATTTCTTGTAAGAAAACACCAATTATATTTTCCTTTGTATTATTTTTTAAATATAAAATTTTATTTTTAAAAGTTATATTTCTTTTATTTACATAACTATCCGCATTTATATATCTAGTTGAATAATGACAACATACTACTAAGAAATTAAATAAATTGTCTTTCAAAAAAGATAACCAACAGGCTTTATTATTAATTGATTTTGTAAAATATACAATTCTACTTTTATTATAATCTTCACCTCTATAGCGATATCTTATTGAATGCGCTATATTTAATTTAGACCTGAAATAATATTGACAAGTTGATTCAAGGGCATTAAAAAATGGCTTACTTTCAATAGGAACAAAATAATATAATCCTGTATTTTTATTTAATATATTGTCCCCTATTAAGGTCATAAAATATTTCACGTCTTCTTTACTTGTTAATAACATAGGAGTAAAAAAATTGATAACGAATTGGACGGTAGATGATTCTGGAATAGTATTAAACAGAGATTTTTCTTTTATGTTTTTTATTATTGTATTCTTGATTTTTTGTTTCCAATCTACTAAAGTAACTTTTTCTGTAATATCTGATAAAATTGTCATCCATAAATCATCTTCATTTATAAATGAATAATTCTCTCCATCATATTTTATAAAAGAATCTGTTTGTTGAATATAAAAATATTGTCGGTCTGGATTAGTCAAAAATTCATTGATATATATAGCACTTTCCTTTTCCAAAAACATGCGTCTTTTTTCTTGTTCATTAAATTTATCCAATAAAGCCGGTAATTGTTTATGTATATAAAATTCTAACTTTTGTAGTGTATTTGGTGAATCTTTATAAAGATTATATAATACAGTAAGCTTGGAAACCGATTCCTCCATTTATAAATAAATTAAAGTATATTTTTAAGTTATTTATCAAATTTCCATATGCTTAATTTTTATAAAATCATGTTTTAATACACCTTTTATAGATATTCTATAGGCGGCGTTTTTATTTAACATTTTATCTAATAAATCTAAGCTATCTTCGTCAAATTTTTCCACTATATTTTCAAAATTGTTTCTCATATATTCATTTATATTGTTAAAATTTTCTAATTTTTTTCTATAAGTTTTGTCTAAAGGAAATAAACTTTTTTTTGTAAAAAGTCCAAACAGAACAATCCCTAAAGACCATATATCAGAGTTATGAAAATACCTATTATATAATAATATTTCTGGAGCTATATATCCGTGTGTTCCACATATAGATATTTTATTAGTATTATTTACTTTTTCACAAAATGCTAAATCTATAATTTTAAGTTTTATAGGATTTGTAGATTCAATGATAATATTTTCAAACTTAATATCTAGATGTATGTAATTATATTTAAATAAACTATGTAATCCAAGTGTTATTTCTTTTATAATACATGGTATCATATTCTTTGTGGGGAAATCACTATCATCTACTAACATTTCATGTAAGTCACGCCCTTTAATAAATTGATATAAAATGTAACAATATTTGGGTGTTTCTATTGCTTTATATAATCTTGGTAAATAGGTTTCATAACCTATATTTTTCAATATTTTTGTTTCTCTATACGCTTCACGTTTTTTCCTTATAGTAAATTTTTTACATGTTAATGAAAAATCACCTATTTTTATTTTCATCGCTGTTGAATACGAACCTTGTGCAATAATTATTGGATTATAATCTTTTTCATTAAATTCTTCTTTATCCATTATAGAAGTTTTTTCTATTTTTACCATATTACTAGAAACAACCTTATTGGAATTTCGAAAACAACAAGTGAACATTATTTAATAATATTAATATTAAATAAATTTTGACAATTAAACGCATAAGTATTTAAAGATTCAAATAGCTATTAAAATATATATATGTCAGGATTTACAGATTCTAGTAGTTATGTATTAGAAATGAAAACTGTTCAAATTGCGCCAGTTAGAACACTAATGACAGCATTAAAAGATATATTATTGGAAACAAATATAGTTTTTTCAAAAGAATACAAAGATGAAAAAGGAAATATTGTTCCTGCTGGTATTAGAATTATTAATATGGATAAATCTCATACCATATTGGCTCATCTTTTTTTAGATGCTTTAAAATTTGAGCATTTTTATTGTAAATACCCTAAAATTATTATAGGTGTTAATATGTTCCATCTTTTTAAATTAATAAATACTATTGACAATGATGATACATTAACTATTTATATTGAGGAAAAAGATTATAGTGACGGTATTGTTGAATATCTTGGATTGAAATTTGAAAATGGTGACATTAAACAAATGAAGACACAGAAATTAAAATTAATTGAACCAGATGAAGAAGAATTAGATATGCCTTCTGTTAAGTTTTCATCAGTTATCAATCTTCCAGCTACTGATTTTCAAAAAATTATTAGAGATTTGAGTAATATTTCTGAAAGATTAGAGATTAAATCTATCGGAAGTGAATTGGTTTTTTCATGCACTGGTCCATTTGCTACAGCGCAAATCAATAGAACAGAATCAGATGGAGTAACTGAATTTGTCAAGAAAACTGAAGACTCTCAAGTAATTCAAGGTGAATTTTCATTAAAAAATCTTGGTTATTTCATCAAATGTACTAATTTATGTAGTAACATTGAAATGTTTCTTGAGAATGATTTACCATTAGTTGTCAAATATAGTGTAGCAAGTCTAGGAGAAATTAAACTTTGTCTAGCTCCATTACCTGCTAATTAAATATAAATAATAATTTATAATTTATATTTATCGGTTACATCCTCTTTGATTTCTATATCTCTTTTTTGTTTTTCTCTTCTTTCTTTTTCTTCTCTTTTTTGTTTTACGCTTCTTCTTTTTTCTCTTTTTACGTGTCTTTTTACGACGTTTTCCACCATTATATGTTATTTTTCTTATTCTTTTGGCGGCGGGTGCTTCATCTTTCGCTTCCTTCCGCTTCCGCTTCGCCGCCAATCCTCGGTCGTATGTGTGTTTTGCTATCATTCTAGGCACTCTTGGAGCTACTGCTAGTCCTGTTTCCGGGTCAATATTTCCATGACCTTCTCTGTGAATTCTTTTTAACTTATCCATTTCAGCTTTACCTTCTGCTATATGCAACAACTTACTGTCAAAATCGTCACCCTTAAAGCGCCCAATGTCTCCCTTTGCTGCTGCTGCTGCTCTCTGTTTCATTAAATTTTTTGCTATTTTACTATAATCGCTACCCTTTTTTTTACGTGTTTTTCTTCTTCCACCTCCGCCAAATAAATTTTTACTAATTTTATCAATGGCAGGTGCACCTGGTTTTTTAAAAGTACGGGCGGGATGAGGCGTACTTTTACTTGGACTTCGAGCACCAGTAGGTTGTGCAAATACTTTTCCTGCGTTTTCTAGTGCTTCCTGTTCCAATCCTTCACTCTCTTTTTCTTTTTCTCGTGTCCAAATACGTTTTAATTCTTCCATATCGGGTTCTTTTTTCCCAGTACCCTTAGGTACATTATCATCACCATCTTCAAATATACTAGTCATATATATTATCTAAAGATTAATAAGTTTTTTAATTTTATCTTTGTTTTTAAAATAAACCGCACCCAATGAACTACCAATTAATCCGCCTGCTATCACTTGTTGAACGGTATGACACTTAAGAATAACTCTACTATACATAATTCCTATAGCTAAACTAATAAATATAATGGTTCCGTATATTTTTACGCTATTGCTAAAAGGATTATTCAATAAATTTAAAATTACATAACTAGAAAAGAATGCGGCATTTTGTGAATGACCTGAAGGCATACCATAACTAGTAGAAGAGGGTTTTCCATCTCCTTTACCAGTAACAAACAAATCACAATATTTGGCACCGTCTGGTCTATTACCTGACCCTATAATAGGCCATTTTTTTCCACCTAATAACGGTTTACATATATAATATTTTAAAAAATGATTAACACTATCATTTAATAATATAAAACCTGTCAACAATAATAAATCTATATTGTTAGTTAAAAAATATGTTATAAAACAAGACATTGAGATTATAAGCGGATATGCTCTAGCAAATCCTATTAGTTGTTCATATAATTCCATTATAAATTATATAAAGATTAATAATTTGGTTTATGTTTTTTGAACAAACAACCACGGACGTCTAACCCATTAATATTTGTAATTACTCGAGGATTTTGATAATCCAAATTTTCCAACCATATTTTTAAAATACAGAATGATTTCTTTGGTGAAATAGTAATACCTGTTACTTTTTCTTGAAATTTTGGATTATTTGATACAGTTTCTCCAGTTAATACATAAGATAAATCTTTCCATACACTGGAAACATTTTTATTTAAAACTTTAAATGAAAAGCACCCTCCATCTGCATTTTTTGGATCTTCCCAAGTAGGATTGATACCTTTTCTCATAAAGAATAACATGCAGTTTTTTACCATTAAAGCGGGAACACTATTAAGAAGCGAGATAACTTCTTCCATTGAACATACTTCCATTAATTTGATATAACTTTTTAAAGACCAGTCTGTATCGTGTGGTAAATGAGCCCACAGAACCCATTTATCATGCAAAGGGTGTTGTTCAACCGCTGAAGATTCCATTGTTTGGGGTACTTCCATTATGTATTAATTATAATCAATTTTATTTATATATGTTTTTTTAAAGATATATAAATTATTCTTGAGAGCTCTTTACCTCATATTTTTTATTTGGATTTAAAGTAATACATTCGTCTTTTCCTATTTTAAACATGTTTATATCCGAATCAATTATACTTAAATGATAATCATCATTTAAAATGATACTGTAAAACGTTCTTAAATACCAATTTAAAAATGCTTTATCCAATAATTTATTCTCTTCGACATAAAAATTAACAAGTTGTTGATGTATTGATGTTTTTTCTTCATTTTGACATAACTCAACTTGAATAAATGGTTTATCTATTTTTTCTATTTTAACATTTTGGTCAACTTCATTTTTATCAGTAATTCTTTTATATAATTGTTCGTCTCCTAATGTTTTCATAAACATAAGTTCAAAATTTGTATCATTAATATATTCATTTTCTTCTAAATCGGTAGTTTTATATGTCGTATCGTCTTTTGAATTATAACCTATAAATTCAACTTCTTTTACGTCTTCAAAATCATCATTTTCTTCCTCATCGTCACTTCTTGATATTCTTGGTCTATTTTGTTGGTCATACCATCTTTTTAAATTATCATATTCTAAATTTATTTTATGATATGCTTTCACTGCATTCCAACCTATTTCTCTGGAAATTTCATCAGCTGTGTCTCTATCATAAAAATATAATACTCCAAATCCTACTGTTCCTACAGCGCTTATTCCTGCTAAATAATAAAACAAATCCCACATTATATATTATGTAGTTAATAATATATAAATATTTAAATACATTTAATAAATTAATTCCACCAGTTATCTTGATTTTTTTTACTGCATGCGTCTCTCTCCAATCCATTACACTTAGCAATTTCTCTTAACCTTAAAATAAACTTATCGTGGTTTGGAGTACCCTTTAAATCCAAAAGTATTCCATCTATCAAGTATTCGTTCGTGTCATTTATATATTTAATTGCTTCATCTCTGTGTAATTTTTTAGAATGAGCAATAGCACCCTTAACTTGATTTTCATAACCAGCTCCTAATTGTTCATCCCCTATAGCGGTTAGTGCGTTAGATACCGAATCAACCCATAACATATATTTTGTTGTATCTAAATGCTTTTTGTCTTCTTCAAATTTAGTTTCAGGTTTTTTCTCGTCAGTTTCTGGTCCTTCGCTATAAAATAACAATGATTTTTTTAATATTCTATTTGATTTATCTTTTTTTGTTTCATTTTCATCAATAACATGATTTTTTCCAGAAACTCCACCGCCTCCACCACCTAAAGCTGCTCCTGAATTATAATAATCCATTACATTATTTTCGTTTTCTTCTTCTTTCTTTTTTCTTGTACTTCCTCTTCCATGATGTTCTCCCTTGTGATGATGATGACCTTTATGATGCTTATGATTTTTTTTATTATCTAAAATTTTAATTTTTCCTGTAGCAGGGTCTAATCCAAACATTAATAATAAAATTGCTACAACTAAAGTCATTAAAAGAAAAGGAATAAATACGATAAACCATGAAATTATTCCTAAACCTAATTGACATAAATAATTCAATAAAATGGTAAATATAAATGCAACCCAAATCTTAATAAGCGCAGTATTATACAAACCTTTGACTGTATCTATTACAATTTGTGTAATAGAAAATATTAAATAAATTAATGCTGGTGGACACAAATTTTGAAAAGCCATTACTTATATTATATTTATAAAATAAATGAAATACCATCTTTAAAATATCCCGCCTTTACATAATCGCCTTTTTCATCTTCTACAAGTTCCCCATCCTCATCCACTTTATAAATGGTGCCATTTTCTTGACTAGTTGTGACATATGACTCTCCATCTATTTCTATATCTTCAACTTCCATGCCCTCATCATCTTCGTCTTCTTCATCATCCTCTTCCTCTTTATCTTCATCTTCCTCGTCTTCTTCGCTAGCGGTATCAATTGTTGCATATTCACCTGCTTTTTGAGCAAGTAAAATTGTTTTAACAACAGCATCCTCTTCCTCTTCCTCCCCTTCCTCGTCTTCATCATCTTCATCTTCATCTTCATCTTCATCTTCTTCATCTTCACCTTCATCTTCATCTTCATCTTCATCTTCATCTTCATCTTCATCTTCATCTTCTTCATCGTCTTCCTCTTTATCTGTTTCCGGGTCTGGAGAATCATCATCTTCGTCCTCCTCTTCGCTATCAGATGCTAATTGCATAAATGAATTTAAATTTGACATGTCTGCTATCTTCACCGAACCTTCAACAACTTTTTCATTTTTTTTTATACTATCATTGGTAATATTTATGGGCGGTGTTTGGGGTTTTTCTATTTCTTTTACTTCTAAAGTAACATTTTTAAGTTTCTCAGCTTGTTTTAATGCTAATAATAATTCTTCTTTTGTTTTTACTAATTCTGCTTGTAAAGTATGTATTTGTTCATTTTTTGATGTTAATTCTCCTTCATAAAATAATTTCAACGCTTTAGATTCGGCTTGAATAGCATATACCGCTTGATGTGCCTTTAGATGTTCATCTTGTAATTGTTTAACCATTGGCATATTTAGTAAAATTTTTTGAATATTTTGTTTTTCTTGTAACATAGGTGTAAGAATATTAGTTAAATGATTATGTAATACTTTATTTACATCATTTAACATATTAGAAATATCGATACCACTTGTTTTTTCTTTTTGTTGATGCATTGTCGCCATTTACTTAATAATTATCAATTCCGTTTAATATCATTTTTTATATTATTTTTTTATCTATATGAATCAACAAAAAAGATATGAGGGAGCAATAGCTTTAATTAAAACTCAAACTAATTATACCGAAGAGGAAGCAAAAGAAAAGTTAAAAAAATGGGAAGGAAATTATATGAATGTTATCAAAGAATATTTAAATCCAAATTTCAATATTAAAAGACAAAAAGTAGATAAAAGAAGCACGAACGAAAAAATGATGACTGAAATTAGGGGTTTTATGGACGGAGCTTGTTTAGATTTTCAAAAAAGAAAAGCTGAAGAAGAAAAAAAACAGGCATATTTAAAAGAAGTATATCAAAGATTTTTAGACGTAAAAAAATTACATCCAAATTGTAAATATGACCCACCAAGAGTGTTAACATGTGTTACCGAATGTCAAAACCCTTTATGTCCTGGAGAATTACTTCCAGATAAAACATATAGCAAAATGAAAAAAGAACCACAAAATGAGGTAATAAATTTATAAAATCTAAATATAATATATTATGGCAGATGAAGCTTTAAAAACGGCTCTGGAAACAGGAGAAAATCCTAGCGAAGATTCTCCTATATTTGATGATAGTAGTGATGATAGTTCTAGTGACATGGAGTCATATAGTGAATATAAAAGGAAAGCGAGAGACACAGGAAAGAAACTTAGAGATAATTATTTTAAAATGATGGCAGAAAAAGAGAAAGCAAAAGCAAAAAAAGTAGTTACAAAAGAAATAAGGAAGAAGAAAAATAAAACAAAGAAAAACCCAATGTCTATTGAAATGAAAACATTTTCAACAAACCAACAAGGTGGTAAAAGAAAGAGAAAAACGCGTAAAAGAAAAAGAAAACGAAGAAGGAAAAGAAAAACGCGTAAAAAGAGAAAAGTTAAGAGAAGATTAACCAAAAAAAGACGATAATTTATAATGCAAACACTATTACGTGCATTATAAATTAAATGTGTTTGACAAAGCATTGCTTTTTGTTTGTTTCGTTTGACTTCTTTTCAAACGAAAGTTCTTTACATTTGTTTGTTGTTTAGTATCAAGTAAATTATTATATACATTGGGTATTTCGTTATTTTCCTCATATAATTCAGGTAATATTTTGGTCATTGGTTTATCAACAACCATGTAAATTCGTTCCTTGCTCAACAATTTCCTATATTGTTGAATACTTAAATTACCATAGTATTTATCTAATGTGTAATGTGGATTTGGTGCTGGTTTGATATTCTTTTCATAGTCATATATTTTACTATAAACATTATTTAATAAAGAATATCGTTCCCATTTTGTTGAATCGTCTATTTGTTCATTCTTCAAATAAGACAAAGCACATTCTGGACTACAAAAACAACCATATACTTCCAAACAATCTCCGTTATATTGTTTTGGTATATGAACAGCTGGGTTATCAAATTCATATGTGCACCAAAAACATGCCGACCGTTTATCGGAAACATTATTTGTGCGTAAATTTCTTTTAAGCTTATTTAATTTATCCCATATCTCTTTCGTATTAACGCATTCTTCTTTTTGAGGTTTTTCTTTTTTCAAAATTATATTATTATGTTGCACAGGTTTTCCTTGCGTTTTTATTTCTTCATATTGTAATTCATACATTTTTGTGTTTGTATTTATATTATATGCTATTGGGTTTTCTACATTAGGATTATAATCAGTAATATTATAATTATTTTGAGATAATAAGTCATTTGAGCTACATTTTAAATGTAATACCACATTTGGTGGAGGAGTTGTCGAATTCTCATTGATTTTAGTATTTTTTTTTATTATTTTACCCCCTTTTGGTTTTCTTCCCCGTTTTTTTGGCGGGGGTTTGGGAACATTTTCTTTTTTTTTTGGTTTTCTACCTCTTTTCTTGGGAGCCGGCTTATCCTTTTTTGACATTTTCTATGAAAAAAATAATGTTAATAATTTAAATACTTTTTAAATATCTTTTGTGCGTTTAAACATTTTGTTCAGGATTTTTCCGTAAATTATAACAACTTCGGCATAATGCTGTATAATTATCTGTTCCTACTAGCATTTGCTCTTTTTCATTACTTAACCTAAATGTGAAAATACCGTCTCTAATTTTACAAGATTTACAAATTGCTTTTAATTTTACAACATCATCGCATAATGGAAGTATCTTTAAAATAGAACCAAATTCTCTTCGTTGAAAATCTCCATCTAATCCGCACACATATACTTTTTTATTATGCATATTCACCAAATAATTAACACCTTCATATAAATCATCAAAGAATTGTCCTTCATTTATAAAGAACGCGTCATATTTTTCAGCTTCCCATAATACATCTGTAAGTTTTTTACAACTTTTATCATTTGTAATACAATTTTGATTGTGAGTTTTGGTTATTGTTGTCCCCGAACCATATCTATCATCAGCACTATGGTTTACAAAACAACATCTAATATCACACGCTTTATGGCGATTATATTCTTTAATAAGCTCTGTCGTTTTACCAGAAAACATGCATCCTAAAATAACTTTTAAATAACCAGTCATTATAGTATTATCGTTCATTTTATTAAATATATTTTATACTTAATAAAATTCAATTTCTTCTAGTTTTCCTTTTACGTCTTCTTTTACGTTTCCTTTTACGAGAATGTTTATTCTTTCTTCTTTTACGGTTTCTCTTAGTTTTTCTTCTTCTTCGTTTCTTTTTCTTCCTTTTACGCGTTCCTCCCCCTTGAAGCGGTAGCTGGGCTTGTCCCATATTTCCATCTTCTTCTCCTGATATTGGTCTATTTGGAATTTTCGTAGTATATTGAGAAGGGACAAGGGACAAGGTGTTGCCTACTGATTGCTCTGGAGGGCGGTGTCTTTGCCTCTCACTCCTACGTTGTTGTTGCGCTGCTCGCTCTTCGTCGTCATCTTGTAAAGCATTAGCAACTCTCTTAGTAATTTTCGCATTGTCATTCAATAAACCCTCCATAATAACTCTTTTAACATCTATTATATATTTATCACACAAACCTTTACAACGAGATACACGGGTATTCCAATCATCTACTGTTATAGGTATCTGTTCAACACCACTTCCACCACCATTTCGTATATCATTTACATAACATAAACAATCTAATGGTGTCATGTTTCCTATCTTTATTGCTTCACATAACTTTTTTACAGCATCTGGAAGTATTGTTAAAAAATTATAAGCGTAATGTCTTACATTTGTTCCTGAAAACATACCGTCAGTAATTGTACTCATACAACTTTTTTCTTCTCCTGTGCCTTCGCAAAAATCCAGAGCTTTACCTATTGACTTTCTTTTATCGTTTGCGTCTTCACCATCGTCATCTTCTGAAGGTACAGCTATTTTAAATAATGTTCCTGAACCAGCTTCTCCTCTCTCTCCACCTATTTGTCCAACTTTTCCTGCCTGTATAAACCTTCCATCAGATAGTGCTTCTTCATTATATTTTGTAAATGCTTCAACTCTATCACTTCCTACTAATAAATCCATTGTTTTATACCCTCTCCTAGAAATTATGTTAATACAAGACATAGATGGACTTCTCTCTTGTGCACTTGATGTAAGTCTTATTATTCGTTTACCAAAAAGTTTTGTTTGTAAGTTTTTGCGTTTTTGAAATAAATTAATTCCATCTGGTGATAAAAATCCATCATTTGGGTTAGTGTTATATAATAATTTTAGATTATCGGTAGACCATGATTTACTTATTCTATATGGATATGATTCTTTGGTCCAATCATTTAATAACCCACGCATTATATTATCTTGATTAAATCCTACTAAAAACTTAAACTTGTCTTCGCTATAGCGGTCTTTGGGAAACATTAATGATAAATAATATAATTTTTGAATTCCTGTTAAAGGATTTTTACTATTATACTCTTCCCAATTGTCATGAACCCACCCACTATCTGGTCTTACGGTTATTTTGTCTGTAACATAAACAAATGCTTCTGCCTCTTTTATTTCTATAGCTTTTCGATAAAGCTCATTAATTAATAAAAAATGACCCATATGTGGACCTTGCCAACGACCTACTGTTACAAAAGCTACCATTTCTCTTGTTGGAGTCCTTTTTCTGTACAATGATGGTCTTTTATCACTTCCTTCCACACTTCCTTCCATACTTAATTTTCCCATTGCTGCTGCTAAGTTTCCCTCTGCTAATTTTTCCTCATCACTCATTAATTATATATATTTAAAATAGATTAAAAAGTAATTAAAATATACTATATACATGACTGATAATCGTCCTTGGGTAGAAAAATATAGACCAACACAATTTGATGATATTGTATTGGATCCCCTAAATAGAAAATTATTAAAAAATATAGTAACCCAAAACAACTTCCCCAATTTATTATTTTATGGTCCACCAGGTACAGGCAAAACAACAACTATTATTAATTTAATTGATAAATACCAAGAAGTATATAACCAAAAAAGAAAAGGTCTTAAAATACATTTAAATGCTAGCGATGATAGAGGAATAGATGTTATTCGCAATCAAATAAACCAATTTGTAAATACTAAGACCTTATTTGGTAATGGTATGAAGTTTGTAATACTAGACGAGGTTGATTACATGACAAAAAATGCCCAACAAGCATTAAGATACCTGATACAACAATATAGTTCAAATATCCGTTTTTGTTTAATATGTAATTATATTAGTAGAATAGATACAGCATTACAGAATGAATTTATAAGATTAAGATTTTGCCAATTACCAAAAAAAGATACATATGTTTTTTTGGAAAAAATAATAAAAGCAGAAAAGTTGAATATAAAATCAAAACAAATTAAAAGTATTCAAATACGATTTAAATCCGATATAAGAAGTATGATAAATTATCTCCAATCAAACCATAATAATATAGGTATTAGTACTGCTATATTTACGGATAAATTTATAGAACAACTAATAAAACAATTAAAGGTCAAGGATAATAAGTTACGTATAATTAAAAAAACGTGTGAAAAATATAATATTCAAGAAAAGGAATTTTTAATACAGTTTATTGCTTACTTAATAAGTAGTAAACCTAATATATTAACTAGTGATTTTTTATCTTCACTTCAGTTTATTATCCATAACAATATGGTAAAAGAGGAGTATTTAATTCAATATTTACTAGGAGAACTGGATAAAGTATATAATGTATTATAATATAACTTCATTCTGTGTTGTAATTTTTTATTAAACATGTCAGGAGAAGATTTTCGTGGGTCAAATTGGTTTCTTTTTAGACAATATTCTTGAATAATATTATCTAAATTTTCAGTAGATTTAGTTTTAGCCTTTTCAGTTTTCCTCTTACGAATTGGAATACTTTCCATTTATATACAAATATAGAAAATAAAATTGATTTAAATATAATTTAAAGAAATATATTATACAACAATGAGCGATTTAGATGCCGAATGGGAACTATTTCAAAATCAATTAAGTAATAACAATCAATCAAAATATACAGCTGCTCCTATTAAAAAAGATTTTCAAGAAGATATCCCTAAATGTAGTGATATTTATATATCTACTCAAACAAAAATAGCTTATCTAAATCAAAAAATAGACTTAGAACCTGTTTTCTGGAATTTACCAGTAATTGATTATTATGAACCTCGAGACGGTATTATAAAAAAAAGTATTAAAATGAATTGTATCACACCCGAAGAGGTCACTGTAATGGAATCTAAAATAAAAACAATACCACATATAGAACAACAAATTATATCACAAGTAAATAATCCAAACGCAAGAAAAATAAAATTCAAAGATGTCAGAAAAATAGATATTGGTTTGTGTAAAAAAGATTTAATTTGTTATAGAAAAAAGAAAAAGGGGGCGTTTTATAATTGTTTTGCCATTATATTACGTTTATTGTATAAAAATGAATATAAAGAAGTTCATGTCAAAATATTTAATACAGGAAAATTAGAAATTCCCGGAATTCAACACGACGAATTATTAATTGTTACCTTAAATAAACTTATTACTATATTAAAACCATTAACAAATGACTCTATTGATTATAATAAGGAAAATATCCAAACTGTTTTAATTAATTCTAATTTTAGCTGTGGATTCTTTATTGATAGATTTAAATTATATGAAGTATTAAAAACAAAATACTCAATTAGTGCTGCGTATGACCCTTGTTCTTATCCAGGAATACAATGTAAATTTTATTATAATAAATATAATGAAATTCACGAGGGTTATAAATTAAAAGGCAACGAAGATGAAAAATATAATGAAGCATGGCAAGAAATATCTTTTATGATATTTCGTACTGGAAGTGTATTAATTGTTGGAAATTGTAATAGTAATGTATTATATATAATATACGAGTATTTGAAAAAGCTTTTAACAAGTGAATATAAAACCATTTATATAAAAAACAATTCCACAAAGAAGAAAAAAAGTGTGAAAAAAATAAGGAAAAAAACAGTATTATTTTCCGTTGAATAACCAATTCGTAAATTTTAAAGGTGTTTCATTTAATATTTTATAATTACATTCAGGATTATATAATTTTGAATTTATAATTTTTATATTTATCTTTTTATTATTTGTTATCTTTTTGAAAAATAAATTACTCAAATTAAAAAATAAACACTCATCTATTTCTATATTTTTGTTAAGTAATACATTCTTATAGTGTAAATAATTATCACATATATCTATTTTATTTTTAATTGGTATTTTTAAAATAATTAATTTATTGATTATTTTGTTTGTCATTTTTTGAATATACATTGCATAACTCATTTTAGCATTACTTTTCAAATTATCATTATTTATTACCTCTTCAAATATTTCAACAACAACATTAGAAAATTTATGTATATATTCAAAAATTTCTGTTTCCTCTTTTTTTAATACAAATTGTTTGCGATATTCATTATTTAATTCAAATATTGTTTTTTTATAAATAAACAATGTTGCATCTTTTGAATTTAACTGTAAATATGAATGACTATCGTTGCCTATTTGTCCAATAAATTCTACATAAAACAAATATGCTTTCTTACAATGGTATATAGTTAATTCAAAATTTTTAGTATACAGTAGTAAAGTATTAAATATATGTTTCAATGAATTCAATCCTCTTATTAAAATAAATATAAAGTATTCTTGATTTTGTATTATTATATTTTCACATAAATGAAATATATATTCGGTTATTAGTTGACAAAATTTACTTGTTATTATATCGTCTTGCTCTGATAAATTTTTATTATAATTTTTAATATCAAATAAATTTGTATTTTTCGAATCAGTCATTTAATATTGAATATATTATTTTTTTAACAAAATAACTATTTAAAGATTCTAAAAGATAATGCACATAGGACATGTCTGAAGAAGCTAGCGAAAATTCTACCAATTATAGACTTCCAAGCGGAACTACATTACAACATTGTGCTAAACTAGGTATTGTTGAAGATAAACCAATTATGTTTGATTATTGGACAGCATCTTGTGATAAAGAAGTGTTGATTGGAGTTAGAGAAGGAGGTGAAAAATTACTTGTTAAAAGCGAAGAAGAATATACAAGCCCTGTATCAAAAATTTACAAAGTAGAGACGGAATATATTATTATTACTGAAAACTCAATTTATATTGTTTCCGCTGATATTCCTACTAAAAGAATTTCAGGTGCATAATTATAATTATTATTAAATAAATAATTATAATATTTCTTTTAATTTATCTATTTGGTCTTTTGTTAATGTTTCTGGAAAAATTATATCAAATTCTATTATTAATTTTCCTGTTATTTCTTCTCTTGACATACCTAAATTATCTATTTCTTTTATATAATTTGCCGGAATTATATTTCCAGAATCATTATTTATTGTATAAGTTTTTCCGTTAATATGTTTTATATCAAATTTGAACCCTGTCAATGATTCTTTTAATGTAATTGTTTTTTTAAATTTCAAATTAAGCCCTTCTCTTTTAAAATTACTTTTATTTTCTACTTTTATAAATAATTTTATATCTCCTTTAAGTGTTTCATTAATTACATTTCCCTTATTTCTTATAATTATTATTTCCCCTGAATCTACGCCTTTTTTTATTTTTACATATATTTTTTCTTTTTCCATTTTTTTCATATTATTTATCATTATCCAACGTTCTATTTGTAATGGGTATGTCATTCCAGAAAATGATTGTGCTAATGATATTGTTATTGTTTTTATTATTGGAGTCGGTTTTTGTAAAGAATTCATATTAATAGGTCTTCCATTTACAAATACTTGGGCATGTCCCATACCAGGCATTCCTGACATTCCTGGCATACCTGGCATACCTGGCATACCTGGCATTCCCATTCCCGGTATACCTCCCCCAAAAAACATTTTAAATATTGGGTCCATATCTGGTTCTCTTCCATTAAATCCTGCAAAGGGATTCCCTCTATTCATTTTATACATTTGTCTTTTTTTTGGGTCTCCTAATGTTTGATAAGCTTCATTAATCTTTTTAAATTCATTCGCATTACCACCTCTATCTGGGTGATGTTTTAAAGATAATTTACGATACGATTTTTTTATTTCATCATCACTTGAATTTTCATTCACTCCTAAAACTTTATAATAATCCATTTGTAAAATATATAAATATAAACTTAAATACTTTACTACTTAATTTATTATGAATACCCCATTTTTAAAAAAATATCAACCACTATTTTATAATGATTTTACTATTGATAAAGAATATATTGAATTACTAAATACTCTTATGAATATGAATAATTTGAATATTTTACTTGTAGGAAATTCCGGTTCTGGAAAAACCTCATTATTGTATGCTACTATTAGAGAATATTATCAACAACAGAATATACCCAGGAATAATGTCTTATATATTAATAATCTAAAAGAACAGGGTATTCAATATTATAGGACAGAGGTAAAAACTTTTTGCCAAACACCATCTATGATTTTTGGAAAAAAAAAGTTTATTATATTAGATGATATAGATTTAATTAATGATCAAAGTCAACAAGTATTTAGAAATTGTATTGATAAATATAGCCATAATGTTCATTTTTTGGCCTCATGTTCAAATACACAAAAAGTTATTGATAGTATACAATCTAGATGTACTATTATTAAAATTAAACCGGTTCATAAAGGGTTTTTAAAAAAAATTTATAATAAAATTAAAAAGGCGGAAAAGTTAGATATTGAAAAAAAAGCAGAAGAATTTATATTAAATATATGTAATAATTCCATTCGTTTGTTAATTAATTATATGGAAAAGTTTAAATTATTAAATATACCTATTACTGAAAAAAAGGTTAAGGAAATTTGCACCAATATTAGTTTTTATGAATTTGAAAAATATACAGAAGAATGGTATATAAATAAGGATTTAGTCTTTGCTATACAAATAATTAATTCTATCTATAAAAAAGGTTATTCCGTCATGGATATTTTAGATTCTTATTTTACATTTATAAAAATTACCGATATGATTGAAGAAAATATAAAATATAAAATTATTAGATTAATACTAAAATATATTGCTCTTTTCCATACATTACACGAAAATGAAGTTGAGTTAGCTCTTTTTACAAATGAATTGTTAAAGTTATTTTAATTATAAAATTTTAATAACCTTAATAAATATATGAGTCAAATATTTCAATCTAGTTATCCTAAAAAAGATTTTTTTGAATTTTTAGATATATTCTGTGAAAAAAAAGATAAACAATATTTATTTTCAAAAGAATCTTTTAAGAGAATTAAATTAGAAGAACAAGTACAACCTTTTTGTGATAATCTAAAAAAATATTATTTTAAATCTAAATATCATTATTTAGAAAGAGAAAAAACATATAAAAATTTTGTTACTATTGTTCGTCAAATTTGTAAATATCACCATATACCGTTTACATCTAATATAAAATATTCTAAATCAAAATATGAAATTAAATACTTTATATACCATGACTTATAATCATGTATTTACTTATCTGTGTATTTGCTGTTAATACCTGTTTTTTACTTAATCTAGCAAACCATTGATATTTTGTTCTAGATAGTATTTCATCTCCTGGTATAACTATACAATATAACGAACACATACATAATTTTACAGGAGATTCTTCCAACCAATTATCTATCAATAATACTTCATCTTTTTTATTTTTGGTACCTAATGCTTTACCACAAATAATCGCACATTTACCCTTATTCATTAATTCATATATTTTTCTATTAATAGAAGCATTAAAATTAGCTTGGTCCGTATTATCTTTTGATATTAGTATTTCTAAATATTCCTCCAAATCTTTCATACTATTACTATTTTTTTTACATCCCATAAATGTATGACTAGGAGAAAAACGACTATATGTACTGCTATCACCTCTATTTACCAATTCTCCTGTATACATCTCATTTTCTCGTAATTTTCCGTCATGTAACTCCTTCAAATCTTTCATTGCTATTGTTGAATTAGGCAATAACATACCCCCATACGTATAAAGTATTTTAGATAACGCAAGGGTTCTTACTCTATCCTTAATTGGTTCTGCTAGTCCATCCATACATATTGTCCAATCATCTAATATTTTACCAAATGAATTATCATCTATTAAACAAATTTGAAAACTATCTCCACAATGTTTAACAATTGACTCTACACATAATTCTTTATAGGGTTGATTTAATTTTTTACTATTTCTAGAATAAAAACTTTCCCAATTTCTAGCATTTATTTTATGTTTTGTATGAATCCATAAAAATGGTTTCCCTACAACTGAATCACTCTCATTTAATAGGTATTTTCTTACTAAACTATATTTATCTAATTCTTCATCGGGATAGAATTTTTTACTATATCTGTCATACAACATTCCTATTGCTGTTACTGCAATAAATACCAATATATAATTCACTATCTTCATTATATATATAATAAATAATTTATTAATTTTTTAATTGTTTTAAATGAGCCCACCATTTTTTATTTGATTGTGCCATTTCTTCATCTCTTTTTATTAATCTAAAAGCACGTTCTGTATTAATTTTATCATTTTTCATATTTCGTTCTTTCATCATTTGTCTAGATTGGTCTAAAGAAACCATATCTGGTCTATGTTGCTCTCTATATCTTACATAACTTTCTACATTTTCAAATCTGGGTTTTGCTAGATAATCTTCCATTGTTACTGGTACTACTGTTTCTGTATGTGCCTTTTTTAAATCTTCATATGGTAAATTACTAAATATGTCACTTCCATACTCTTGAGGTTTTTCCCTAGATAATCCATATCCTCCTCCTATTTCTAAATCTCTTATACCTTCATGTTTTATTAAGGCTCTGCTCTTTTGTTTTCTTTTTTCAAATTCATCTTTCATAGCCGATACACTTTTTATTTCCCCCCCATCCACATCTTCATTTGATTTAAACCAACTTCCATATCCTGTGTCCAAATCTTCATCTTTTACTCTTACTTTTTCAAACATTTCATTAAACCATTTATTAAATTCTTTCGCACTCTTACCGTCTAATTTTTTCAATAATTGTTTATTTTCTGTATTTGTTTCTGCTGTATATTCTTGCTTTTTCGCACATTGCTCTTTTTTACATCTATATTCATATATTGCCTCAAGCATTTTATAAGCTTTCATAAAAAACAAAAAAAAATCCTTGGCTAACCCACTTCTATCTGGATGTGTTTTTAAAGCCATTTTTTTTGCTTTCTTCATACTCTCCTTATCAAATTTATAATCTATATGAAATAAATTTAATATATCTTCTAAACCATAATTATCAATATCCAAATCAAAATCATCCATATATTTTTTTATATTATTTTTTATTCTTAATATATACTTAATATCGTATATATTAATTTAAAACTCTTTTATAAGATTCATTAAAAAAATGATTAATTCCTCCCACATCAGCTCCTAATACACTTTCAACCATCTCTTTGTTTATAAAACTTACTAAGCAAGGATAACCTTTTACCTTTAAAAAACTACATATATCACTACCTTCATCGGCATCTACTATTACTAAGTCAAAATGTGTTTTAATTACTTCCCAGGCTCTTTCTACCTGTGGTTTTATCTGTTTACAAGGACCACACCAAGTTGCGGTAAAATCTATTATAAAAGCATTACTAGTATTTATAAATTCTTTTAATTCTTGACGAGTTTTTAACTGAACTACCTTTCCAGGCATTTTATATATTTATTATTATTCTTTTTAAGTAAAAAAATTTTTTATAAAAGTCTTTTCCTCTTCTGTTATACCAAATTTTTCCCATACTGATTCTACATTATCACATTCTGGAAACGATTGTAATATTCTTATGTTATTAAAATTACCCCATCTACAAATGTCATTTAAGAATTTATAAAGTGGGTGCTTTAAAATATCTCTAATTTTGTGAGCCTTAACTATATCATCCCCACATCTTATAAATGCTATTGATTGTGTCATGCCGCAATCATCTACTCCTACCGAATAATAACTAGTTGTACTTATAAATACCTTATATCCTTCCTGATATTTATGTGGTCTACTAGCATACACTGTTTGTTTGGGTGTATGAATTAACCTATAAGGATGTTCATCGTCTTTTTCTACTGATATCAATTGTCTCTTAGTATATTTGTGTAAATCACTAGAAGTTTCTACCTTAAATTTAGGTAACGGTTCATTATCTAATGTTTTATGTAATATAGATTGAACTATATCATTATATACAAGTGGAATGTATTTTCGCACTTCACTTTTCACTTTACTTTTATAAGTAATACCTTTTCTTATACCTTCTACCGTAAATTTTCTATTCCCCTTTTTATTTTTAATTATATACCAAGTAAAACTAGAACCTATCTTTTTGAAATACTTCTTTGCTGTATGAATATTCAAATATAATATTTGTAGTGATGTCAGTTTTTTTATTAATGTATTTCTATCAGCATAAGACATCCAATTATCAGGGGTAATAAAAAGTAAATAACCATTAGGTTTTAATAATTTTAAGGATTTTTCAAGAAATGGTTTTATTAAATTGTGATTTTTAGATGCTCTCTTACCGTTGGGTAATAATTTCGCATAAGGCGGATTAGCAACTATCAAATCAAACTGTTGAGATTCATTATACTCAAGATAATCTTGTGTTGTTACATTCAAAAGATACTTATCAGCTTCAAATATATTATTAATCTTCATTGTTCTATTGAGGTCAACGTCATTGAAGTATAACATGTTTTCTAAAATTGTTTTTGGAGAGATTTTTTTCTTAATTAACTTGTTGTATATAACTGCATGAAAATTTCCATTACCACAAACTGGGTCTAATATTTTGATGTCTTCTTTCCAAAAAGAACCAGGTATTTTCTTAATCATTTCTTCTACACAACTCAATGGTGTTGGTTCATCATTACTTGATTTAAATGAATCTCTATCTTTATTTAAAACATCATCATAATGTGATTTGATGTCCATATAGGAATTATTTGTAATTTTTACCATTACATATAATTCTATTAACTATTTAAATCAGTTATCTTCTTCTCTTTTTGGTTTTTCTCTTCTTTCTTTTTCTTCTTGTTTTTCTTCTTTTTCTTTTTCCTCCAACTACCCTTTGTTGTCCAAATGTCTTCTTGGTTTTAGGTTTATTTCTCCTTTTTTTTTGTGTTTGTATTATTTTTTGTTGTTGCTCTAGTTTCCTTTCTGCCCTTCTTTTTTGATTTTCAGCAACAAGTTTTTCCTGTTCTTTTGCCTCATTATTACACCTTGTGAATTCTGCTTGTGATGTTGTAGTATAACCAGGACCATGTTTTAAAATTTGTGCACAAGTTTTTTCTTCTCCTTGAGATGACAGAGTTGGTGGAAGAGCAGGTCCCTCACCCACAGCAGGCATTCTCATTCTCTCAAGGGCAGCTTCTTCTTCAGCTAATCTTTTTGCCTCTGCTGCCTTCTTTTCTGCCATTTCTTTTTGTGCTTTTTTAGTCCAATGCTGTTTTTTTCCCCTACCTTTCCGCTTTAGTACATGTTGTTTTTGACCCGCTAAAATATGCTGTTTCTGCTGAGTAGAAACTAAACCTATCCCATGCTCTTTGTTGAACACTCTTTCTTCTTTATTCCTTTTTTTTCTCTCCTCTGGAGAAAGTTTTAAATATTCTTCCTCCCCCTTCCTGCGATTCTTTCTATCCATTACCTTACTTGTTTTCAATAATTTACTTTTAGTTCTGGTGTGACAACCTTCATTATGGTGCGATGCCGGTCTAAAATAATCAAAATTACCATCTTGCAAAGTAACTGATATATTGTCTGGAGTTTTACACATTAATCTAAGAAACTCTGAATGCTCAACTTTCTTTTCGTCAAACCATTCGGGTGGTCTCCAATTAGGGGCGGAAGAAGTGTGTTGATACTTCTCAGAACATGCGATTCGGTCTGCTACTGCTGCCGCAGTACAAGGAGTTATTTTTTTCACTTTTTTCATCTTACTAATAGCTTTTTGACCAGCCTTAAAACCCTTCCCTACCCACTCTTTCGCATATATTTTTGCTAATTCCGCGCCAGTCTTAATATTTTTGATTCCCTCCATACTATTTTTTAATCTGCCTATTCCTTTGCTTAAATTCTCTAAAACTGTATCTCCTCCTTTTTTTCTTCTACGTGTTTTTCTTCTTTTCATTTTTCTATTTTTACGAGTACGCATATATATATATATAAACATAATTAGATTTTTGTTACAAATTCTTCCAAATCATCTAAATCTATATGCGGTAATTCTAAATGCGCTTCCCACATAAATTTACAAAATGCCCATTTTATATCATATTGCTTAGCGTAATATTCTCCGCGTTCCTTTAATAAATTCTCTCCAATGTTATTTGGGATAAGTGGTAAACTCTCTACTGGAAGCACATAAGATAATTGGACTTCTGGTGTTACATTTGTATGATTGTTTGGTTCTATCATAATAGTATCAAAACTTGGTATAAATTTTAATAAATCATTGAATAAAGGAGGATAATTGTATTTATAATGCCATCTCCAATCAATACATCCTTTTGTATAGTAATTCATTACCCATTCTAACCCTTCCATATAATTTACACTTATCTGTTTTTTAAACTCATGAGTCTCGTCAGTATTAAACAAAGATTCATAATACCTTTTTTGCCAAAAACTTCCATAAGGATTAATATACTTTTCTACTTCTCTGTTTTTAATTGGAATATGTAAATATCTATCTTTCTTTTCCTCTGCTGTACCGCTTTTAAAACTTCTTCTTTCCCATTTTTCTCTAATCTTATATTCATTTATTAAATTATCATATTCATTATCTGCTAAAAATTTAACAAGTTTTCTCACATTTTTCCAATAAATAATTTTACCGTTTGTTAGATTTTGATTCTTTTTCCCAATAACATCTTTATACGCATTTATCATTATATCAACACCATTTGTTCTAATATTAACCGCTGGAAAATGTGGTAAAAAATCATTTCCTAAGAAAAAACACAAGAATATATAATCATATAATTTATTAGTTTCTTGAGTAGATGAAGGTTTTTTGTATCCATTCATTTCAAATATAATTCTTTGTGCTAAATAAGGTATATCCAATAAATAAGTCTCATTGGGATTTATACTTTTATCAATAGATTTTACAAATTCCGGGGTTTCTCTATATAAATAAATATTTTTACTAATTCTAAGATGATTTAAGCAAAGCATAATTAAATCGGCATCTAATCCATATACAACTGTTACTTCCTTTTTATGACATTCATGGTCTCTAATATAACCAAATAGTTTGTGTTCGCCTTCCCCTGGTTCATTAGACCCTGTAAAAATAAATTTCTCTAATCCATATTTCTTTTCTTGACCTCTAAAAAAATTATCAACCGTTTTATTTAATTTATCCATAAAATTAGTTCCAGGAGTAATAGCTGTTTTATTCCATTCCCTTTTCTCTCCAGAGATGTGATTTGTAATTTTCTTTTCTAACATAGATTTGTGTCTTCTGGTTCGTTGTTGTTCTAACTTTGCAACAGGAGCAACTCCATCAAACGCAATCAATACTTTCTTATTAGGCTTAATTTCAGTAATATATGTTTCCAAACTTAAACATACCATATCAATTAGGTCTTTCTCAAATTTTTCATCATTTTTATATTTAGCATAATCTTTGGAAAGAACTCTTAGTGCGTCATATATTATAGAATTACTATCAAAATACAAATTATTTATTTGTTTTTTGAAGCTAACTAATTTTATTAACATTTCTTTGTGATTTCTTATCAAGTAAGCGAAATAGCTTGGAACACCCATTTAATATACTAATAACTTTAATCTTAATATTAATTTAAAATATATTTTAAATGTATATGACTAGCTATACAAATATTTTAGATGACCCTGGATTTAATATTGATGATTTTTTTGATGAGTTGGTGGCAGAGGAGGCGGAAGAGGTGGCGGAAGAGGTGGCGGCAGAGGAGCCTGCACAACCATCGCAAGAGCCGTCGCCAAATGCTCTTGCACAACCATCGCAAGAGCCGTCGCCAAATGCTCCTAGCCCTGGTTCTCATAAAGGTGGTAGAAAAACTAAAAGGAAATCTAAGAAAAGAAGAAAGAGAAAAACCAAAAAAAGAAGAAAGAGAAAAACCAAAAAAAGACGAAAGAGAAGAAGAAAAAAAAGACGTTAATAAATCATATAAATAGTTCTACAGTAATTATTTATATGATATTTATTTCACCACCATTCGGTAACTATATACATTTGCCCAATACAATACCTATTAGAGGAAGTTTTACATTAAATGAACGTCCCGGTAAATGGGGACAAATATTAAAAACATTACGGTATATCCCACATTTAAATGGTTGGGTAAATAAAATTGGATTAAGAAATCCAGGCATTGATTATGCTATTAAAACATATAGAAAAGGACAAATTATAAGCATAGCAATTATGGACCAGAAAGAAATTAAACCTATTATTGATAAAATACCTGATGATATGGATATTGAATTAAATGTTAGTTGTCCAAATACTGATAAACATATGATTAATAAAGGGTTGAAAGTATTTTTAAATAAAAAACGTGATTGGTGTATTATCAAATTACCTCCTATTAATTATCAAGAAGATTTTGATAGATATTATAATGAAGGCTTTCGTCAATTTCATCTTTCCAATACTTTACCAACAAAATATGGTGGATTATCGGGTCCTTTATTAAAACCATATACAAAAAAAAATATACAATATATAAGAAAATTTTATCCTGATTGTATTATTATTGCCGGAGGTGGTATACGCTCTATAAAAGATATTGATGAATATAAAAATTCTGGAGCAAACCATTTTTCGGTAAGCACACTTTTTTTTCATCCATTTAAAACATTTTCATTTATTTCAAGTATTTATTTTTAAAATCGTTAAATTTTTTGAATATATTTAGTAAAAAATAAAAAAATCGTTATATATTATACAATGCCTGAAATGAAAAATAAAAAAATTAAAACTTCTTCAAAAAAAAAAGTAAAAAAATCATCATCAAGAACAGCATGCTCAAAAAAAAACAGAATATATCAAAATATTATACAAGACACTATATTATATATTCAAAAATATAAAACACTTGATATATTAGATGCTGGCGAATTAAATGTTTGTATTCAAAGTTTGGAGAATTTATATGAAGAAACAAAAAAAATAAATGTATTATTATCATCTACAAAGAAAAATCTTATTGATTTTAATGATGTTATAAATAGATTACAACAAATCAATAATGATTTATCTGTAAATTTTCGTTTGTATGGTACAAAAAACATAGATGATGTTTTAACTATTTGTTTTGGGAATGAATACATAAGTGAAAATATTAATGAAAGCAATAAAGCATTATATGATGTTATTAAAAAATATACACATCCAATAAGCTACAAAATATTAGATTGGAAAGAAAAAAAAGAAAAAAATGAAAAAATCAAACCTAAATTGGCAAAAAATAGAATAATAGAAGATTTTATGCTGGTAGAAACATCTGTTACATTAGATTGTTTTGATTTGGCTAGAACAACAAAAAATTTCCAAACAAAAGTATATGGCATCAAAATATGTTTTCAAAATCCTGCTAAACGCAAAACAATGATAATATCAGCTATAACAGACGATATGGTATTAAATTGTATGAATTTATCTTATTTATATAATAAATTGGGGTTGATTCATAAAAATAAACCTCAAGACCCTGATTTCCAAACAGATGATTTCAAAAGATTTTGTAATTCATTAACGTTAAAAGAACTGGTAGTATATAATAATAAAGAATTATATCAACGTTATAGTGGTTATGTAAACCAAATAAACTTAATAAAGAAAAAAACTATTTCACAAATTGTAAAAGAATTTATTTCAAATGATTTATATTCCCAAAGAAGAACTTTAATACAATTATTAATGAAAGATAAAGATGCGGAATTTCAATATCTTGCTTATTTATTATATGATTTATTATCCAATGAATCAAATGGAACCTTTGATACAATAGAACAAACTGTTTTATTTGATAGTCTACCTTGGACAATCAAAAAATATTTTAGAGATGCAATGAAAACTACTATAAAATATACAAAAAATCTCTCCAATTTTGATACAAATAAAATACCAATAGAACAACAAATTTGTTTATTGAAAGCAAGTGATTCTGTAAAAGAAAAAGCAATGTTAAAATTAAAGGAAGTGAAAGCAAAATCAGAGGATTCAGGATCAAAGGCACGACAATATTTGGATGGATTATTAAAAATACCCTTTGGAATATATAAGAAAGAACAATTATTATCAATAATGGATAATATAAATGATGATTTTAAAAATTTAGTACAGGAAATTAAAAATAATGATAATATTAATATTCCTGATAAGAATCAATATTCTAGTATAGAAATAGAAAGGTATTCTAAATATATACAAAATTCATTTGTTAAAGATAGTCAAAAAAAATCTATTAATAAACTTATAGTAACATATACAAATGGTAAAAGAGATATATTAATCGCAAATATTTGTTTTATTAATAGTATTGTAAAAAAACATAATTTAAAAAAACTAAAAATACTTCATTCAGGGAAAAAAAATGATTATATGCGTAAACATATAAAATTGTTTTTACAAAAAATAGTAGATTATCCAATTTTATTGAAGGAATTTATAAAAAAACATCCATATATTTTCCCTATAGAACAAAATTTAAATATAATAAAGGATGTCGAATCTATAAATAATAAATGGGATACTGTAAATAATACTATGAAAGAAATAAAAAATGTATTGGATAGTTCTATTTATGGTCATGATAAAGCTAAGAGACAAATAGAAAGAGTTATTGGACAATGGATTACTGGAAAACAAAGTGGCTATTGTTTTGGTTTTGAAGGACCACCGGGAGTTGGTAAAACATCTTTAGCTAGAAAAGGATTGGCAAATTGTTTAAAAGACGGAGATGGTACAACCAGACCATTTTCATTTATAGCATTAGGTGGTTCAAGTAATGGCAGTACATTATCTGGACACAATTATACATACGTCGGTTCTACTTGGGGAAGAATTGTAGATATATTAATGGAAAACAAGTGTATGAATCCTATTATTTTTATAGATGAATTAGATAAAGTAAGTAAAACTGAAAATGGTAAGGAAATTATAGGAATTTTAACACATTTAATAGACCCTACACAAAATGAAAGTTTTCAAGATAAATATTTTAGTGGTATTGATTTAGATATGAGTAAAGCACTGTTCATATTTTCTTATAATGATGTTTCTGTAATAGATAAAATTTTATTAGATAGAATTCATAGAATTAAATTTGATAATTTAACTTTACACGATAAATTGGAAATTACCGAAAAATACATATTACCGGAACTATATGAAAAAGTTGGTTTAATAGATATGCTTGAATTTGATAATGTAGTAATAAAATTTATTATTGAAAATTATACTTATGAATCAGGAGTTAGAAAGTTAAAAGAAATATTATTTGAAATTATTAGTGAGGTAAATCTTGAAATTTTGAATCATGAAAAAGAAGAAGATTTACCTATTAAAATTACCAAAGATGATGTTAAATTTAAATATTTGAAAGATAGAAATGAAATAATACATACAACTATTCATGATGAACCTACTATTGGTATAATGAATGGATTATGGGCAAATAGTTTAGGTATGGGGGGTATTATTCCAATTGAATGTTTTTATTTACCTTCTAATAATTTCATGGATTTGAAATTAACAGGATTACAAGGGGATGTTATGAAAGAAAGTATGAATGTAGCAAAAACATTAGCTTGGAAATTAACAAAAACAACCCAGCAAAATAAATTACTGAAATCTTTTGAAAAAACAAAATTACAAGGAATACATATACATTGTCCTGAAGGAGCAACGCCAAAAGATGGACCTTCTGCCGGAACAGCTATTACTATTGCTATCTATAGTTTATTTAATAACAAAAAAATTAAAAAAGATATAGCAATTACAGGAGAGATTAACTTACAAGGACGCGTTTCGGCTATTGGAGGGTTAGAACTTAAGATTTTAGGAGGAATTAAAGCAGGAGTTAAAACTTTCATATTTCCAGAAGAAAATAAAAAAGATTATAATAAATTTGTGGAAAAGTACAAAGATAAAAATGTATACGACGATGATATTACATTTAAATCTGTTAAAAATATTAAAGAAGTTTTAGATATTGTATTTGTATAAATTTAATATAATAATATATTATATTAAATATGCCTATTTCACCAACACCGTTAAATCTTATAGAATTTTTTGCATATCTGTCACCCATATTAATATCAAGTTTTTTAGTATTCCAATCATTTTTTAATTGGGATATGAAGGCTATGGTATGGTTAGTCGGCGCGTTATTAACATGGATAGTAGGAATGATGGTCAAATTTACATTCCATTCTATAGATGATAGCACTATACAAGCAGCATTAAGACAAAATCCTAGACCAAATCCTATGCCAACTAGAAAATTCCAAAGACCAGCTATAATACAAGATAATCGCACAAGAGGACGAAACGGTATAAGAAATATACCTGATTACTGTTCTGTATTTTCTGGCCCATATGGATCACATGCGGTATATAATACAAGTATGCCTTCATTAGACGCAATGTTTCACGCTTTTACTCTTGCATATATTGGCGCATCTGTATCCCAAAATCCTAATCACCCAACAAATGGTATTGCATTTTTAATATTTTTAGCATTAGTTTCTGCTACTAATTTATTATTTAGGATGAATCATTCTTGTGATAAAGGGCTTGATATTCTTCTTGGATTAATATTAGGAGCTGCGTGTGGGGTTGGATATTATTTTTCCGTTATCGCAGTAAATCCAACTTGGACTTATTATGGTAAAGAAAAGAAGGGAAAATGTGTATTAGGAACGCAAAAATTTCGTTGTACGTATAATAAAACATAATTAATAAAATTTAGTACGTACAATATTATAAAAATTTGTAAAAACTTTTTTAAATTCGTTTTTTTGCCAATCATTGAATTGTCTAGTTCCTATATAAGAGCGAAAAAATCTATTTTCAAATAAATCGAATATTCCTTTAATATTCGCTCTATTGTATTTTTCTAATACATTTATAGATTCCTTTTTTTTACCAGAATTGGAATTAGCAACATTATGAAATTCATATAATACATTTTGTAATCCTTTTTTTGTAGATATCTTATTTATTTGTATACGTCGAACAAAAGCAGTCGCATGACTTCTACAAAAAGGACACGGTAAAGTAGAACAACATTTTTTTATAAATTCCCAAACTATCATATAATTTTGTCTATACCAATTCTCGTTAATTCGTGCCGCTATTGTATGAAATAAAAACCAAGTAGGAGTTCCCCAATAAGCCTTAGAATTATTATTTACAGTTGATTGCTGTGATATAATTGGTTTATTAACTTTTGGTTTTGCCTTACCAAAATTATTATTATATTTTTTATTACTCCAAATACTCCCTAAATTAGTTGACATTTATATAAACCATATAGAGAGAATAATTTATTAAACTTATATGCAAAATACACAAGAAATAGCGTTATCAGTAACAGACTTTAATAAGGAATTACTTGAAATGTTATGTGAAGAAAATACAAGCGACGAAGAAGAAAATATATGTTTAATTTCTAATATTGAACTAAAAGATAACTATGTTAGTTTATGTTGTGGACATAAATTTAATTATGATGATATATTTAATGAAATTAAATATCAAAAAAAACAACATCATAATTATGAAACACAAAAATTGTATACTAACCAAATTAAATGCCCATACTGTAGAACAGTTCAAAATGGATTATTGCCTTGGTATGAAGGAAAAACTAAATGTACAAATGTTAATTGGCCACCAAAATATCAATATAAACCAAATAAATGTGTGTATGAATATCTATCAGGTAAAAGAAAAGGACACCAATGTTCTAAAGCGTGTATTGGAAAATATTGTACAAATCATGAAAAAATTATAAAAATAAGATTGGAAAAACAAAAACAAAAATCAAAAATAAATAAAAAAATAAAAAACTCTAATTTAACATATAAGAAATTAATGAGAAAAAAGAAAGCGGAATTAAGAGTATTGGCTAACAAATATGGTATTGGCTTTCTGGCAGGCGACACAAAAAAAATTCTATCAAATAATATATTAACAAAACATAATATCATCAATCTACCTGCTGAAAATATAGTAATACAATCTATTGTAACAATTTAATACAAAACAAACATTAATTTATTTATATTAATTACTTAAATAATTTATAAGTATTTAATATAATGAGTAATCAACAAGAATTATTGCAAAATGTCAAAACATGGTTAGATATTGATAATCAAATAAGAACTTTACAAAAAGAAATCAGAGATAGACGCAAACTTAAAAAAGAATTAACAACAAGTCTTGTAGGCATTATGAAAACACAAGATATAGACGCACTTAATGTACCCGATGGACAATTAATTTATAATAAAACTAAAACAAAAGCACCATTGAGTAAAAAACATCTACTTACATCATTGGCTACATATTTCAAAGATGATAAACGTATGGTTGAAGAACTTACCAAATTTATTATGGAATCTAGAATAGAAAAAGAAAAAGAAAATATTAAAAGAAAAATTAAAAAATAAACATTAAATATATATAAATGAGTACTCCTATGAATTTAAAATTAGCTACTGCTGGTGAAATTACTCAAAAACCATTAAAATTTGATAAAAAACAATTAAAATTATTACCAGATAATTATTACAGTTATGATATTCATAGACATTTAAAAACAGATTTGCATAATTTATCCCCCAAAAAAGGTGCTATAATTTATGTTTGTCCATTTATGGTTGTGGAAAGTAAACCTAATAAAATTATTGATAAACCATTTCTACAATATTTATTATATAAATATACAAAATCCAAAAAAAAGGTTTCTGATTTATGTATATTTCCATTTGAAAAATATAAAACAGGAGATATTTTAGATATAGGAAAAAAAATTATTAAAACCATTTTTAACACAATATATACTCCTCTAGGATATATAAAAAATAAAGACGGTATATTTTTATTTTATCAAATAGATTTTTTAGGGATAATAGTAAGAGAAAGACCATTAAGAGATAAACCTCATTTTGTATGGGCAACTATTAGTGAAATATGTAATACAAGAAAATATATTACATTTCCTATACATGATACTGTTTCTAATCTTTTTTATTCTAACCCCAAATTAATATATTTGAAGGATAAAAATAAACAATGTATAGAAGTCCCAACTATTGGGTATATCGGCGCACCCGAAGAATTATTAAATTATATAGCAACATTTTCTATAAAAGCTAGTACATTAAGAACATTTGGTCCTTATTATTATTTTTCAGATTTTAATCAAGCAGTTAGAAGAGGAGGTTGGTCTTCTAATTATGAAAAAAGAATAGTATTTGATAACGCTATCACAGATGATAATGGTAAATATAATAAAGGAGGACTAATAAGGTTTGTTTTATTTTTAGGAAATAATAGGGTTGTCTTAGACAGAAAAACAGACCCGCTTTCACCTTATGTTAAAAAAATTGATAAAACTACCCCCTTAACAAAAGAAGATATTGACTTTATTAAAAAAGGCAAAGGTAAATGGACAAAAACATATAATTCCTTGCTTATTTCAAATTTCAAAAATAATAACCGTTCTGGTTATTTTTGGCCAGGAACCGGTTATATTTTAAAGAATTTTAATGCATTTACTTCTTTATCCATTCATTTATTAGACAAAACCACATTAAAAACAAATTGGGATATGGATTATGAATTTTATAATATTAAATAATATTGATATAATATATCTATGAATAAATATTACATGATTTTAGCTTTATTTTTTGCCATTAATGGGTTATTATCTTTGAGTAGTTTCTTGTTTCCAAATATAGGTATTGATAAAATTATGCCTATTCAATTATGGCTCAATGCATTATTATTGTTTAGTGTATTTTTAAAAAATAATGTCGCTTCCTTTTTACCAAGTCTTTAAGTTCCTCTATCTAATATTTATAAAATTGATTTGAACATAATATAATATAATATGTATTAAATTATGGATAAGCGTATTAATAACAAAACAAGAACATATATTCAACAATTCAAAAATGATATCAAAGGAGTTATATCAAAGTCAAATATAGCAGGAACAGAAAATGCTAATGCACTTTTACAATTTATTTATGATTATCAACCATTAGAATTTAATAAAACAGATTTCCAAAAAAGAAAAAGAGTTAAAAATATTGTTCCCTATTATGAAAGATGCTGTGCTTTACGTGCTAATGGAGAACAATGCACACGAAGAAAGAAAGATAATGAAAAATTTTGCGGAACACATATCAAAGGCATTCCTCATGGCGAAATTAATCAAGTTACACAAGAACCAACACATACAAAAAGAACAGTATGGGCACAAGATATTAAAGGTATTATTTATTACATTGATAAACAAAACAATGTATATGACCCACAAGATGTATTAAATAATACTGTTAATCCAAAGATTATAGCAAAATATCAGTTAAGTGACGGAGAATATTCTATTCCCGCATTGTTTAAAAAATAATTTAATATATAATTAATAAATTATTTTTCATCTTTTTTCTTTGGTATTGCTTCATCAGGAACAAATTTTTTAAAACAATCTTTCATAAATATTATTGTTGGTTTACAGTCATATTTTGTACCAACATAAACGCCGGCACCAAAACCCATTAAAAATTGCCACATATATATAATTACTAAATATTATAATAATAACGCACCTAATCCTAACAAAAGTGATAATGCTGTACCAGCATGCCATACCGCATGTAACTGATAATCTCTCACATATTCACAAAATAATTGGTCTAACACCCAACAAATTCCCGAAAGTATTAAAATTATAGAATAACTTTTTATCAAATAATATTCCAAACTATATATTATCAAATCTTTCCGAGCAATCAAATAAATATATATTTGTAATGAACAAAAAACTAGAAAAAAATAACAAAAAAATCTTTCAAATACGAAATAAGGCAAGATTAAGCCTAATAAATATAAATTATTGGTTCTTTTATTAAATCTTTCCCTTCTTATTTCTTTTATTATAAAAAAACTTAATATTAACATAGAGATTTCATCAAACCATTGTCCGTAAAAACGTAATGTTCCATGTAATAAAGCTGTCCCTAATCCTAACAATATCATTATTATACTTAATTCCTTTAAACGAGTTCTATAAAACAAAATACCTACTATTACGTATGACAAAGCAGACATCGTATTATAATATTCTGCTATATAGTCACTTACAACATATTTTTCTTCGCAAAAACTTACACTTACATCAGGCTTTCCCCAAAACATTATATTAATTAATTCCGAACTTTTAAGTAAATTTCATATATCTTAAAATCATTTAGCAATTTTTATTCGTTAATTGATTTCAAAATAAAAAAAATAAAGAATATATAATGGGTGATAATACACCGCGGATAAAAGTGCCTGGCACCCCAAAAGTAAAAGATAAAAACCATGTGCCTGAATGGCATACACAGCAAGAACTTATATTGAAAAGATGGTCTGAAATCGGTGCTAGTTATCGTTATTTACACGATAAATCGTTTAAAAAATTTAATAGACAAAATATGTGGTTTGCTTTACCAGTCATTGTAATATCCACTATAACAGGTACAGCTAACTTTGCTCAGGGTTCTTTTCCTGATGCGTGGAAAGAATTTGTCCCACTTGGTATTGGATTTTTCAATCTTTCCGCGGGTTTAATTACAACTGTCGCACAATTTTTACGCGTGTCTGAACTTCTTGAAGGACATAGAGCAGCAAGTCTTGCTTATTCTAAATTTGCTAGAAATATTAGTGTAGAATTAAGCTTGCCTGTTAAAGAAAGAACCGAAGATGGGTCTATATTTATTTCTAATTGTAGAACGGAATTAGATAGACTTATTGAACAAAGTCCTGATATACCAGAAGATATTATTGCCTCTTTTGTAAAACGATTTCCTGAACCAGAAAGAGACCTAAGTGGCAATACGATTAAAAGTGGATACGAATTCTTTAGACCAGAAATTCTAGATATTAAACCTATTAAGATTTATAGAGATAATGAAGCAGAACTTAAACGTAAAGCACAAATCGCAAGAACAGCCGCAAAGAAAGAGGCTGAAGAAGAAGCTAAGAAAGTTAAGAAACTATTAGAAGAACAAGCTATAGAAAGAGAAAAAATCAGAAAAGAAATTGAAAAACAACAACAAAAGAAAGATAAAGAAGTAGCACAAATGGTCGAATTAGCCAAAACAAAAACACAAGCGGCGTTAATCAAAAACAAATTTAGTGTTGGAAATATTGAAGAAACTATGAGTGATTTACTTGGAACTCTTAATCAAACTGTAGAAGGTGTTAGTGATTTTAGTGATAGTAGCGATGATAGCCCAGCCCCATCTCCTACAAATGACGCTTCAAGTGGTGCTGAAATAGCAGGTATACAAATTGTTATTGAAGATGCTTCAGGAAATAATATAGTTTAAAGATTTTTCCATAAACTTTTAGTCCATATTAATCCCATCAAATAAACCGGAATCATAGAATACACTGGTATTCTATTATCTACTGTGGTTAAAACATCGTATGTTAAATAAGTTGCTATTGGTAATCTTATAAAAGAATATACATAAAATTGTATTTTTTTAGCTAATGTCAACGCTTTTTTATTTTTACCTTTTTTTATTAAATAATAAACAAAATAACTTGGTATATTTGATAATTCACCAAAAAATAATATTGGAACCGTGTTATAAATTGTTGGATTTTGATGTAAATAAAACATTGTTGCCAAATGATGATACATGTACATTGAACATAATGGTTGTTTTATGTGTTTTATACTATGAACTGTATCATACAAAAAATATCCCGTGCTAAATTTTTGTAATAAATAAAATAACTTGGCTTCTTTTGATAACATATATGCTAATCCCATTGATGAACAACCAACAGCATGAAATAAAGCAGAAAAATTATTTGCTAATTTTCTCTCCATAACTACACTTAATGAATTGTGAACCATATTAAATCCCATCCAAGCTACAAAGGTGTCCATTATATTGAATGGACTAATGCTTTTTACCACTGCTAATGCTGACATTATGTATAATTAATATACCTTATTTTTATATTTATTTTACATTAAATAAAAGGAAAATTGAAAATGATTTAAGAATCATACAGATAATATAGAATATATGAATATAAGTAACGTCTTGACTATGAATAAAGGACAATTAAGGTTTAGAACCTGTTTTAGTAGTATTAGCCACTCTGGCTATAAATTGGATATTTTAAAAAGTGCTATGCAGAAATATTTGCGGAGAAAAGAAAAGAGTAAAATGATATGGTGTGTTGCGGAAATTTATCTCTTTCATGTATTTGCTCAAACTGAACAAGAGAAGAAGGCAACTAAGGGTATTATTACTAATATGTTAAATAGACTTATTATTATGATGGATGAAGAGATGATATTTGCGGAGGCTGGAAATTTTCTTGTATTAAGAAAATTACTGGAAAAATTTGAAGAAGGGGGTAGAAACGATTTTATATATTTGTATAAAATTTGTGATATATTGATTAATTCGCGAATTTTGAGAGTTAATAGTGATATTAGAGCTTATTGGGATTATAGATTTAGACATGATAAGCAAGTATATAAAGATGATGATATTACTAGTCAAGACGACGAAGCTAGTTTTAAGGAATTTGTAAAAGAATTTAATGTAGGATCATATGGATGTTATTATTATATGTTTAAAATATTTAATGGAGCAAGAGAAACTCCTGGTATAAAATGGTTCAAGACAAAAAAGGAAAATATTTATAAAATTTGGCATTATTTGTTTAAAAGAAAGGTTGTTATGGAAAATTGGATATTACGGAAAAATTTAGAATATAAACTTATAGAGTTTCACAAGAAGAAAAGAGGTGAAAGATTTATGTGGTTATCTAGTGCTATACAGCTGGTATTAAATGCAGATAAATTGGGATTGAATAAATTTATGTATGAAAGCGATGGAAAAAAGATTATAAAAAATATGTATGAAAATCATGTAAATAAAACTAAAGAAGAAAAATTGGAAATTATTAAAGAAGTCTTTGAAAATAGAAAAAAGTTAATTATTGATGATTATTGTATAGATCAACACTGTTCTAAGGGTAGAGTTATGGGAAAAGGTAAAAAGGACTGGAAAACAAAGGGTTCTCTTGTAGTAGATGAAGATAAGGAATATTTTGTTCAAGAATGGCGGGATTACTATAGAGGAAAATGGAAGAAAGAGGCAGAACAAGAAGAGAAAAAAACAGCGCCTAAAAAAACAAGAGCGGAAATTAGAAATGAAAAGTATAAAAAAATAAAGAAAATGAGAGGCAAGCCAAATTTTGATGATTTGGAAAAAAATTTAAGATTTGTAGGCGGAATTGATGAAAATAAAATTATATTATGTAGTGATACGACTTGCGGAAATAAAGTTATGTGTTTTGAATATGAAGGGAAAATTTGGAAGGAATCTAGAAAAAGTATGTTTTATAATAGAGATTATTGTGTAGTAGATGATTGTAAAGAATTATTTGGATTAAAAAAAATAGGTATGGAAAGAGTTTTGTCGGATTTTAGAATTGAAAAAATAGACAAAAGTAAAAAAGAATGGAAAAATAATTGGCATAAAGTAATGATTGGAAAAGATGAAGAAAAAGTTGTTTATTGTGTGATGAATAAAATAACTAACTGTATGTGGAAAGTTCCTATGGAAATTGGGGAAATTAAACACTCACTTGTTTATGGAGTGGAAAATGGTGGAAATATAGGACAGAATAGAAGATTGTTTAAGGAATTTGTAAAAATTGGAGTGTATCGTGGTATATTTAGATGTAGTGATTTTAATTGTAGAAATGTATTAGTTGGTTTGAAAGACCAGTTTTCTCCGCAGTATTTGGTAAGTATAGATGAAGGAGATATAGGTAAAAGATTAGATATTTTGGGAGGAAGAGAAAGATGGATAATTAACGGATTAAATGCGGATAAGACTATTATTAATGAAATTTTAGTGGAATTATCTTATCAAGCAAGTGTTATAATGTGTTTGGAAAAAATGGAAAAATATAAATTTAGTAGACTGTTAATAAATGAAGTAGAAAATAATTGGAAAAATTTGCGAAAAGATTTGGAAGCAGAAGGAGTTGAATTTGAATAAATAAAGTAAAATATAAAATTTTTTATAGTCATTCATATACATATGGATATTCCAACAGTTATAAATTTTGGTGTTATATACTTATTAATATTTGGTATTATCGCTACTATATTTTTTTACATTTTATACAATCACGTTATCGCAAAATTTAGTAAAAACTACGATAATTTCATAAAAATACTTAGAAATGTCAAGGATAATGATATGAATTTTATGAATTTTGGATATTGGGATGAAAAAGATATAAATTTAACAGAAGCCAATAGACGTTTATGTGATTTTGTTATTGATAAAGCAGATATTAAACATAAAAAATTTTTAGATATTGGTTGCGGTTATGGAGAACAAGATTTTTATTGGAATAAAAAATATGGTTATAAAATAGATGCTATAGATATATCAAAAAAACAAATTAGTTATGCAAAGAATAAATCAAAAATTACAGAAAATAAACATGTCAACTTTTTACAAGGGGACGCAACCGATTTACCTTTTAAAGATAAATCTTATCACAATATTATTTGTCTAGAATCAGCATTTCATTATAATCCAAGAAAAGACTTTTTTGATGAAAGTTATAGAATATTGAAGGATAATGATTCAGAATTAGTTATCGCGGATATTGTCTTAAAAAATAAAAATTATGGATATCTACAATCTGGATTTGTTAATTTTTTCAAAGAATTATTATCAGTACCTGAAGATAATTTGATTATAGTTGATGAATACGTTAAAGATTTACAAGATTCTGGATTTGAAGTTAGAAAATTCAACATTACAGATAAAACCTTTAAACCATATTTTACAAATTTTATCAAAAATCATAGGTTTTCGTTCGCAATATATAATAAACTTATACAAGTCATATGTAATAATTTGGATTATGTCCCATTTGAATATTATATTTTTAAATGTAAGAAATTGAAAAAATAATAATAATTATTTATAGTATTAATTATTATTATGTTGGTTCCTACTGCTAAGACTACGCTAAGATGGTTACAAATGACAAGTGTCAAAAATTGTCATAAACTTAATAAATGTAAATGCGCCGATGATTTAAGACGAATTCTTGTAAAAATACCTATTAGTAAATATGATGAACAAGTTATTGAGAGAGACATAGAAAAGAGAACAGAAAAATATAATTCCTGTTTTGGAGATTATGTATTTAAATAAATGAATAATATACTATTTTTAATTGTAATCTCCTGCGTCTGGTACTTCTGCTTCTGTTTCTGTTGATGCCGGTGATGTTGCTGCTACCTTTTTATCTTCCTCATATGATTCTTTCCAAAAAGTTGGCCAAGAGCTTTCTTTTTTAATTTTGATATTTTTTCCTTCTTCATTTAATGCTGCTTTCAATTGAGGACCATCATCTTTTGTTTCATCGTTGTATAGCGCTGAATCCTCGTCGGTATTGCTATTGGACCATAAATTTGCCCACCAGGAATTATTTTGTGCTTCTGCCAAATTAGCAATATCTTGATTAGTATTATATGCTGAATATCCTAAATATGCGGCTAGAGCTGTCCCTACAGCTCCCACTCCTACGGCTACGGCTACTGCTTGCTTACTTTCCATTATAATAATTAATTATATTTTATTATAATGTTGAAAACGCATTTATTTACGTCTAGTTTTTTTTCTATATTTACGTTTATATTTTTTTCTAGTTTTTCTTTTACCACCGCCTTGACCGGTATCCATATTCATTGGCACTGCTCTTTGTTCATTATATTTATTAATCGCCATAACAACAGCACTTGGACCACAATCACCTCCTATGCGTTCTCCCCGAATTCGATACCAGCGGGGCGCACTTTCACTTACTCTCGTCAAAAACTGCCAATGTCCGCCGATAAGGCGCAACTGTATATTTCCGGTCCCTAATCCTGACTGAATTATGGTAGGTGGGATTCGTGTATTAATTCCATCCCTATCATACAGTTGAGAATCCCATCCACCACTTGGGCAATACTTCTTTAAAGCTGCTAATATTAACTCACCTGACCACCAATGAATTCGTTCTCTCTCTCTCTGCCCCTGGACAGTTATCCATTGTGGAACCATATCTTCTGTTAATAGAAAATTTGTTGTCGCCTCTGCACTATCAGCTCCATTTCTAGCTTGGGCTCTAGCTACCTCCTGCCCCTGCCCAGTAGCCAAAAAACCTTGATAGAGCGCAGTGTCTATATAATTAATTTCTCCATTAGCCCAATCCATACGTAATTTAAAAATTTCTAATGCCATATTATTTAGTAGTGGAAATCGGGGTTTATAAGACGATGGTGTATGTCTAAGTTCTCTTCTCGCCTGATCCTCAAACTCTCTTTTTGCGGCACCGCTATATGGTGAACCATCCTCACGCGTACTATCTTTGTTAATTAACCCAATAAATTCCGCGTTCTCGTCTTGGGTCAAAGCAGGGATTTCACATCTCGAATCATCAGAACCAGAATTAGAACCAGAACCCAAAGAAGAGGATTCACTATTATCATCGCCAACTAAATCCATATCATCATTGTCATTATCACCTGGTTCTGAACCTTCGCCTTGCTCTTCAGGGATATTACCCAAAGAATTTCTAATAAACGTTCTTCTCCGTTTCACATCTACTTCGGCTCTACTTGAACTTCTCTCTCTCCCCGCCAACGCCAACAGCATCGCTTCGGCGGCTGCCTTCATTTCCCCCTTCAAACGTTCGTCCCTTTTTCTTTTCATTTTCAATTTTTTTGCTTTACTATTTTCACGGAGTTTTTTTTTTCGTCTATCCTTTATTTTATTTAACAACACCATAGCACATAAAGCTCGTTTGCTTCTGTTTTTTTCACTTTTTATTTTCTCTTGAAGAGCTTCTACTTTTTCTAACGCTTGGCTTGACTTTTCCCTTGTAGCATCTCTTCCAGGTGACTTAACTGTCATTGTTTTTTCAGCAGTTGCAATCCGTTTCAACGCTGCGTAGGCATATACCAACCTTTCGGCGAGTAGACTGTCCATTCTTAAAGCAGTTTGTAATACATCTCTCCACATGAGGATAAGCTCTATCAAATCTGAATATGACATATGTACTTCCAGTTCCCTTACTATATTTCTAATTTTATCCAAGAATTCAGCTGATTCCGCTTCAGTTTCGTCCGCCCCACCAAAATCAAGCTCACCGTCCTCTTCCATGCTTTCCATCAATTCATTACTCATACTCATCCATATATCAGGTAAATTCATATCTATCTTAATTTTCTCTTGAAGAGCTTTGTCCCATTCCCCGCTATCTCTATCCAGAATGGTTGTGAAATCCGGACGACTCAACATATTTTGAGGAGGTGGATCTAATAGAGACTGTTTGGCAGCAACAGTTGGGTTTGCTACATTTATCCCCATCTGGGCATCCAATTCCCCTCCTACTACACCATGACTTTGCCGACCATAATTTTCGCTATCAATCCTCCTCCCTATGTTTTTTCGTGCTGCTTCAGGGTAAAAAGCACCCGACAGCTGTCCCAATGTTGTGTTAGATAATGGAAATTGTCTAAAGACTTTCATTTGTTTTTTCACCGAATCACTCCTCTCTATGCCACCCTCATCATCAGAGCTTTGACTTGAGTTAGGAGAACCAATATCAGACACAGTTGTTAGGTTTTGTGAGGCGGTTCTTTTCACAATACCTGGACCGGTGCCACTAGGACTGAAGGCAAAGGGCAATGCAGCACCAGAATTGAAGGCAGCAGCAGTAGACCTGAAGGCCGACCCTTTTTCTTTTGCCGGGGAGAGATTCTTCCCTTTATACTCCAAATATGTTTGGGCTGCGATTTTTCCCGTTTTACCTGCCTCTACCATTGCTCTATTCACATCGTGTAATTGTGCTTCGTATATAGCAACATTTGGAAAGGCATTTATTAATTCAAGATATGCATCTGAAAACTGCTTAGTACCTGAGGAACCATTTGGGGTTCTTCTTTCAGCTATAACAACATTTCCTATAACAGAACCAGGTGTCCTCATTTTCGTTTCAATAGTTGTTATATATCTATCTAAAATAATAAGCTCCATATCTGGGGGGTCAATTGCCATTGGGGCTTTCGGTGACGATGAATAAAAAGCATTATATCCCTGTCCTTTTGAATACTCTTTCATTCTTGCCTCTTTTTTTGCCGCCATTGCCGCTGTATCCTTCTTCTTCTTCGTTAAATGTTTTATAGCCTGGTTTTCTATTTTTGAATCATAAAATGCCTTAATTGTATATATTCTATTCCCGTTAAATGGTTTCATTCCTACAGCCTCCGCTAACGTTCCACTACTCCATGCAGCTAATGTTTTTTGTTTTTGCGCCACCCATAAACCTGGGGAGTTCCGTCCTGGCCAAGGATATATCCTTACATCCAATCCTGCTCTGTTTAGAAGTGCTTGCCATAATTCATAACTAGGACTCCATAATTTTTCACCTTTCAAATGTCTATTACAACCAGCGCACGTATTTAAAAACCCTAATCCACTATAGTTTAAATCCAATAATGCGTTAAATATAAGATTAGCTATATGGTCTACATCATATTCCTGTGCTAATTTTTTTTCAACTTTTCCTCTGCCCTTTGGGGCTATTCCAGCAAATTTACTAGGATTTAATACTGCTGGCCAACTATCATTGACTGATTTTTGTTTTGGTTTTCTACAACATATAGCACATACTAATCCACCACTTGGTTTTCCATTTTTTATAGCAGGTGTTGGGTTTCTGTGGGGATTTCCAAAATCATTATTCTCTACGACTCCCCCAGCTACATTTCTAGCAGTTTTTACTTTTAATTGCTCTATCGGATTTGCCCCGTATTTTTCATAATCGTCTCTTATCGCACCTTGAGCATATCTTCTCCATTTATTTACATCGTCGAAATTTAAGCTATATCCTAGTCCTCTAATGTTAAGTCCAAAAAAAACGTCTATTTTTCTAATCCTTTCACCTAAAATAATTCTATTTTTCGTAGCATCAGAAAGCGCTGGAATTAAGAAAAATTTAGAGAAATCTTTTGGTGGTAACATTAGTTCTTTACCTAACATTGAAAATCCAAATATCCCCGAAACCTCACTTGTTAATACTTGTATTTTTAACGGTTCTGTTGAGGGATCCCAATATAGTTCTCTTTCAACCTCTTCGATTTTACTCTCTGTGGTGGCGACCAGTACGGTATTACTATTAGCAATAGCCTTATCTCTTTCTTTTTCCAATGTTTCTTTCATTGCCATTAATCTTTGTCTTTCCCCTTCATCTTCTACTATACATCCAGGTGGTATGCTTTCATCAAAACAATTATCAGGATTTTTACACATCCAATTATTTGCGTCGGTAGTCAACTCTCCTGCCCCCAACCATGTTGCCATGGTAGCCGGTATACTAGAGTTTGCTCCACTAAAAGAATCTTCGTCCTTCTCAGCACTTTTGTTCATAATATGTAGGACTTTTTGAACCAGTTCTATTATAGTTGCCTCATTATCTAATAAATAATTATTATCCCATAACACATTTGCTATATTGGCCGCTGTCTCTTGAGGCGTCAAATCATCCCCAGAGTCTCCAACACCAAAAAATTCCCCACACGCTTCTGGAATAAATGGATAATTTGTAGCTTTTGTAATATCGCTACTCTGGAAAACCTTTGATTTTATATCAGCAACTTTTAATTTTTTTCCTCCTCCTTCTTCTTTCAACTTTTGTTCTGCTTGGTTATACGCTTCTTCATATTCTACAGCTGCCTGCCAACTTTTTTTATATTTATCTACCCATTGTTTTAATTGATATTTTGCGTAATGTTCACCTTGTTCACCGCCCAAATTACGTATTGCTATATCTCTTACTTGATCCCAAGGACTTATTATCTGACATAATACAGGTCTTTCTTGTTCAATAAAATACCAACCAATTAAGCCTTCACTACCATTTATACTTCCAGGATTGTCAAATAAGAGGTTACAAATACTTTCCCGTATAACATTGTTTATATCAATACCATTATCATTTAAATATTTATCTAATGTTAAAGCGAACCGAAAGGAAAGTTGACTACTTCCATTAAAGTTCTCTATTGTTTCACGCATTTGCATAATACTATCAAATGATGTATGCATTCCATGTAAAGCATAAACTACGTTTCGACATTGTTCCTGTGTATAATAAGTCTTTACGGCATTGTTTAACTTTCTTATATCCACATTACCGCTACCAGCGGTACTGGGTATTTGCCAATTTATCTGTTGTGCCATTATAATATAAAATATAATTATATTATAATTTCTAAATAGAAGCTGCTTCTTCTTTTGATTTTATTTCTTTTATCATGAAAAATCTTAAATATTTCTTCTTACCTTCTTTAGTATATCCATTGCTTTTTCGGATAGGGTTCATTTGAAAATTATTACTTTTAAGTATTTGTCTAACAAGATTTAATAAAGGCCATTTTTGACTTTCAAATGCATTTTTTTGTAAAGCAGTTAATGAACCACTACTATACAATTTTTTCATTTTTTCAATATCATCTTTTATTAATTCATATTTTTCTTTGGAAAGTAATATATCTCGTGGAACTAACATGCCATCCAATTGTGAAAATTCATCAAAAACAATTGAACATTTATTTAAAAATTCTTTTATTGTTTGTTTATCCCCGGACATTTAAAGATAATTGTTGAAAATTCTTTAAATTAGTTTTTAGAAAAGTACTTAAAAAAAGGCACGACGCTTTTTTGCATATAAACTTTCCCCATATATTGCATTCTGGACATTTCAGAAATGTCCAAAATCAGAAATTCTATAAAAGTTTTTTCATAAAAATGGGGTACTTTTCACTTCTGAGCATCTTGTAGGAATTTTTTCCAATCTATAAAAATATTTTGTGACTGAGAAATTTTTAAGTATTTTTTGAAAACCATTTAGGGGTTTTTTTGTTATCATATATATATATGAAAAATGGTAACGAAAAACCCCAAAAAACCCCAACAAAATTCTATTGTAAAAAATGTGACTTCTTAACGTCTAATAAAAAGGATTTTAATAGACACCTTTTGACACGCAAACATAAAAAAACCCCAAAAATAGGGGTAAAAATAAAAAATGTTGAATATAAATGTATTTTCTGTGACAAATGTTATAAATACAAGAGCGGTTTATCTAGACATAAGAAAAAGTGTAAAGAAGACCCTGAAAATTTTTGTGGGAAAAATGGTAACGTTACCCAAAAGTTACCATCTGAAGCTAACTTAAAAAAAGGCACGACACTTTCTGAAAAAAAGGAAAAACAAGACGATGAAATTTCACTTAAAGACCTTCTTATGCAGCAATTAAAGCAACAAAATGATACAATTGAGCTATTAAAACAATCAATTGAAACAAATACGAAAATGATGCCCAAAATTGGAAATAATAATAACAATACAATTTCTATAAATGTGTTTTTGAATGAACAATGTAAAAATGCCATGAATCTAACTGATTTTATAAATCAAGTTCAAGTATCATTAGAAGATTTACAATATTCAAAAAACAACGGTTTCATAGAAGGTGTAACAAATATATTTACAAAACAATTACAAGATTTAAAACCAACAGAAAGACCAATTCATTGTAGTGATAAAAAGCGGTTACAGTTTTATGTGAAAGAAGACGATAAGTGGTCAAAAGATGCGAATAATGAAAAGATAGATGAAACGATATATAATATAAAAATGAAACAAACATTAACATTAACAGAATGGGAAAAACTACATCCAAATTATGCTCAAGACCCTAAGTTATTAAATGAATGGCAACAAATGTTGAATAGTATGACAGAAGATATAGGGCAGCGTGATAAGGTAAAAGAAAAATTAAAGAGAAATATAGCTGAGCATATTCAAATAAAAGAAGCATTGACAGACGCTAAAAAACAATAAAAAATCTGTAGTCTTATTAAAATAAATATATTATCGTTATTTATTTTATATGGATGTCTCCAATAATATTAGTATGAGGGTTATTGATAAAAGTTTGGAATTAATTGATTTGTCAAATATTCCACAAAATATAAAAAAAAAGATAAAAATAAGCCCAACAGCAGGTGGAAGGTTTTTACTAGATACATTAGACCCGTTAGACCCATTAAATATGTCAGATGATGAAAGTGAATTAGAAGAGAATTACAAATTAACAGGAAAGTATAAAAAGATTTCATACACTCAAGTGAGGGATAGTGTTAATAATTTATATTATGATGAAAGTGAGTATTATTCTTCTGCTATGGATATTTTAGCAAGTTATGTTCGCGGACAAAAATTAATTTATATGGAATCAAAATATTATCGTAATCAACAATTAAATTGGTTGATGATGCCTGCGATGGCTTTATCGTCATTGGCTACAGTATCTTCTACAGGGGTAGATAATGTCTCATGGGGGGCATACGCTATAGCAGCATTAAATGCATGTATATCATTTTTATTAGCAATTGTTAGTTATATGAAATTAGACGCACAGGCAGAAGCTCACAAAATTTCTGCTCATCAATATGATAAGTTACAGTCTGTATGTGAATTTTCATCGGGATATTATCTTATGTTTGCTGTTGCCCGTAGAGACAATGAAGAAAAAGAGACAGAAGAGGATATTGATTTAAAAGAAAAAATTAGAGATATAGAAACTAAAATAAAGGAAATAAAAGAGACTAATCAATTCATTGTACCGCGCACAATACGATATACTTATCCTAATATTTATAATATTAATGTATTTTCTATTATAAAAAAGATAGAAAATTGTAGAAAGGATTATTTGACTAGAATGCGAGATATAACAAATAAAATTGGTTATTTAAAACAAGAGACTAATTTAATGAAATGTGAAAAGGCAAGAAAAATAAAGAAAGCTTATAAAAAGAAAAAACGAATATTGACAACTATTTTATTATTGAAATCTGCATTTTCTATAATTGACCAAATTTTCCAGCAAGAAATTTTATTGGCTGAAGATAAAAAGAAGACAAGATGTAGCAGTTGTTGTTACAAACCGCCAAAATCATTACAAGACACAAATGAATTTATTTCATTCATTATGGACCCATTTCAATTATGGAGAGCAGAAAAAGAGATTGTAAGTGATGATGATGACGATGAGGAGGATGATTCTTGTGATAAGAAAAAAAATATATGGTTGAAAAAGAAGTCAGTGCATGAATTAGTATAAAGCAAGCACCAAGAGTCAAGATAGAATTTGTATGACCCTAAAAATTTCATACAAATTTAAACTCAAGATTCTGAAAATTGAAGTTTTTTGTTTCTGACATGTTGTAACTATTCAAAACCCAAGATTAAAACACTAAGCATTTCAAATACTTACACAAAAACCAAAACCAAAACAAACATGTCTCTTATCTCTGTTACCAACGAACGTATGCTACGCGCTGCTCTTACTGTATTCGGTGAGCGATTGCTCAACGAAATCACCCAACGCGAGGGTGATGTTGATGGCTTCCAGCTAGCTCTGGAAGCATGTATGGCTGAGCTGCCTACCAAGGCGGTCAAGGCTAAGGCTCAAGGTCCTAGTAAAAAGTCTCTAGCAACTGCTGAAAAACGCGCGGCTCTCATTGATGAGCTCAGCGAACTAGGCGGCGCTATTGATGGCGAAGCCACATTGAGTGAAATCAAACAGGCAATTCGCGACTGTAAGAAGGCGATTAAGGCTGAGGAGAAAGCAGCCAAGAAAGCCGCCAAGGAGCTCGCCAAGGAGCAGAAAAAGGAAGCGGCAGCAGCTAAGAAGGCAGCCAAGAAGGCAACTCCAAGCAAGAAAGAGCATACTGACCGTGTGCTATTGAGTGCTGATAAGGATGCTATTCTAGGCAAGAACGGCAGTAAGATTCGCGTCAGCATTCACAAGGAAACGCGTCAAGTCCTTAAAAAGGTTGAAGACAACTGGACTGATGAGGCTCACGCACGCTATGCTGAGCTATTCCCTACCGGATTCGATGTTAAGGCTGCTAAGAAAAAGGCAGCGCCTAAGAAGGCCAAGATGACGATGGCTGAGAAGAAAGCAGCGAAAGCAGCTAAGAAAGCAGCCAAGGAAGCGGCTAATAAGCCAAGTAAGGAGGACAAGCTAGCTGAGGAACAGAAGGCGATTATCGCCTCGCTAGTAGGCGAAGCAGCGGTAGAAACCCTTAACGGCGAAGCAGTTGAAGATGACACCAAGGTAGCAGCCAAGGATGACGTCAAGGTAGCAGCCAATGATGAGGAGCTAGAGGAGGAGGAACTCGAACAGCTCAGCGACGATGAGGAAGAGGAGGAGGAGGAGGAACTCGAAGAGGAGCCAGAATTCCCGGGTGAGGAGCACATTGAGGAATTTGAGCATGATGCTCTAGCCAAGTATGAGGGAGTAGACTTCTATGTTGATGAGAACGCCAATGTATGGGACGAGAATACGGAGTTCGTAGGAAAGTATGACGAGGAAGCCGACGCATTGGTAATGAGGGAAGACTATGAGTTCCAACCAGAGGAGGAAGAGGAATAAATGCCCTAGTTAACGTCAGCCATATACTAGGAGGCTAATAATATCCTAGCTAATTAAAAATCAAAAAATAACAAAAACAAATAAAAAATAAAAAAAACTAAAAAGCGACAGAGAATGGTCGGTCATAAAAAAAGTTTTTTATTCATTACTCTTGACAAGAAAATAGAAAATTGAAAATTTTTCATTCTGACAACACCAAATCAATAACTACTAATATCAAGTCAAGCTTTTACTACTAGTAAATATTACCAAACAACATGAACATTTTGACATCCAGAATGATACCAATGGTGGGGAGACAATTCACCAATCCATACAGTAAATTAGTGTTACTTAGGACAAGAATGGAAATCTTGCGCCAAGAATCACACAATATGTATAAAGGCATAGAGAAACAAGCGTCCCAAGCAAGAAAGAATAAGGATTATAAAAAGGCAGGAAAATTATTCTCTGTTGCGGCGAGATTGCGCGAACGTCACGCCATTACATATTATAATGGTATGATGGATGAAGGGCATCAAGAGTTCTATAATAACACCGTTAGAGCAGCGCAAAACTGCATAAAAAAGGCAAGAAATGTCGAAATACATAAGTCAAGATTTAACACAAAAAAGAAGAAAAACAAATAAAAACATAAAAGAGAAAAAACAGCGGTAAATACTGCTATTTTTCTTTACAATTGTAAACCCAAGGTTCTGAAAATTGAAGTTTTTTCATTCTGACATGTTGTAATCATTCCCAAACAACTCAAGCAATAAAACAATTACAAATCGTTAACTCAAAACCTATCAAAACACTACAAAACATGTCTTCCTACACCACTGCACAGATTAATGCTGCTATGACCGCACCAGTTGAAATGGTTACAGGTCCTCGCACTTCCAAAGTTACAGCTATTAACCGTATGGCTACCACTGCCGCCATCGCTGATGCCGCCAAGGAGCGCAAGGCTCGCATAGCAGCTGAAAAGCGCGAATCACGCGAACAACGCAAGTTGGACCGTGTAGCCAAGAAAGCCCAAAAGGCTGACAAGGCTAACAAGCGCAAGACTAAGGTTGTCAAGCCTATAACAGCACTAGCAAATGCTGCCGCCAAAGCTGCCAAGACTCGTCGTAAGAGCCTAGTAGCTAAGAAGAAGGTAGCAGCAGCACAGAAGAAGGCCCACAACGCCTTCAAAAAGGAGCTCAAGACTACTCGCCGCAACCTTATGACAAGCTGGAAGGAGAAAGCAAGGTCACAGAAGGAGGTAGACCGCGCGGTAGCCCTAATCTTCAAGGCGCAGGAGAAGCGCGAAAAGAAGGAAGCCAAGGCAGCCAAGAAGCTAGCTAAGGAGGAGGCAGCAGCGGCTAAGAAGGCAGCCAAGGCTACCACTCCAAAACGAGCCAAGCTTACTGACGAGCAAAAACTGTTGAACAAAGCCAAGCGAGCATACCAGACGGAGCTGAACCGCCGCGCAAAATGGGAGCGAGAGTTCCAAGCCAAGTTCAACGGAATGGTATCGATACAGTATCAGCCCAGGGCTGAGGAACCAGAACTCGAAGACGGATTCGTCTGTTAAGCGCCCTACTAAGCCATATACTAGGAGGCTAATAATATCCTAGCTAATTAAAAATCAAAAAATAACAAAAACAAATAAAAAATAAAAAACAAAAAAGGCAAACTGTATATATAAAGTCCTTTTTTCTTGACTCGTTTTTTATGTAAAAACGTAAAATTGAATTTTTTTGATTCTGACATGTAAATAGTATTCCCAACCATTTTACAAGTCAAGTCAAGAAAAACGTTTAAAAAAACAACACTACAATTATACAAAATGTTCACTCTTAACGGTATTCAAAAAGTCGAAGCTGTATCAAAACAGTTTATTGCTAGTCTTCCTAGCAACAGCACTCTAGCAGAGGTTATTACCGCTGCCCACAACCTGTGTCCAGAACTGAAGACATATGTTCAGGCCAACGAACCTACCTTCAGGAGCCGTAAGTCGCGAGACAAGGGTTCTGTTGGTAAAATTGTGGAGTTTTACCTATTTGGTCAGCTCCCAAATTGCGACCCAAATCCAGACCTAGCGTGGGGTGCTGATATCAAAGCAACCCACTTCAAGGCAAACAAACAGGGTCATTACAACGCAAAAGAGCGAGTCACTATCACTAACTGTGGTAGCACGGGCAAACCAGAGACTCTTCTTCCAGTAGCGAATGCTGAGTCACTCGCAACGTGCAAATATTACCCCAAAATCCAAAAGGGTGTTATGTTTGTATTTGAACACACCGGCGGCAAGTATCAAGACGTTGAAGCCAATTTGGGTAAACGTATGCTCTGCGTATTCCCATATGATGTGGCAGCATTGGACGCCACTATCACTGCTCAGCTTAACGCCGATTTCAGCGATATCCAGTCCAAGATTAGGGCTGGAGAGGTGAGCCAAAAAGGTCAAAAATTCCTCCACATCCATCCTCACGGTTCCAAAAATTCCACCACAAGAGCATTCGGTTTCACCAACCGTTTTGTCACCCAACTAGCCAGCATACAGACTGGTCGCCCGCTTACCACTAAGGGTCGTTCGGTTTTCATAGAAAGCCAACATTTCAACTAAAAATCAAAAAAATAAAAAAACAAATAAAAAATACAAAAACAAAAAAAAATACAAAAACAAGAAAAGGCAAGTTGTACATATCAAGTCCTTTTTTTCTTGACTTTTTTGAGTATGGTTCGCCCTAATGTATTTTGACTGAAGCACCCTATTAGAAAATTGAAATTTTAATATTCTGACATGCTAACCCTACTACTTAACACTAACCAGACAACAACTCTAACAACATCTATTAAATATGTTCACCGCTCCCACCGCCACCCGTGACTTTGCTCTCAAGGCTGTTGCGGCGGCAGAACGGGCTATGGAACGTCACGAGTGCTGTAAGAGCCAGTTCAAGTTCAAGTGCTTCTCGTGTGGAGAGTTCATCAACCGCGGGGACAATATCACGAAGTGTACAGCACCCTGCTGGGACGGGATGAGGCTCCGGTTTAGGGGTGCTGACGCCCGGAACGGTCTCACTATGGAGGAGACTGCCTTTTATCTGGCAGAAACCGGAACCCGAACATGGGTCCATATCGAGTGCACCCCCTGTTACTGGGACTCGCTACCAGAGGACAGCAACGAGTATTCTCCCCCTGCCCTCCGTTCTGTCTATACAGCCTGGGGTGCCAAGATTTCATATGAGTTCGATGAATGGCGCCAACTCACCAATCACTATGATATGGAAGAGTTTCTGGAGAAACACGGATATCCTCAGGATAAGTGGATGAAGGACCGCATCATCCACTCTGTCACGCGATTTCAGGCCATATGGCGTGGATACCTCTACAAAAAGGCGCTCCCGTTGGCACGCGCACAAATAAGAGCCAAGGAGTTGACGATTTGGAGGGAGTTTCTGGCATGGTGTGGTAGTTTGCCGCCACAACAGTTCCGGTCTTTCCCCCTCTTCTGTAAGTTGAAAGGGATTCATACGGTGTACAGCGGCATTCAGTTGGGGCGGTATGCCGCGGCGGCACACAAACAAAAAAGAGCCACGGAGACAAAGATTCATATGGAGCTTTGGGACACCTCCTCAGGAACCGACTCAGATTATGATTCTGACTAAACTCCGACGTATCAATAATCTAATAAGAAAAAAGCAAAAAGCAAAAAAAATAAAAAATAAACAAAGGCAATTTGTATATATAAGTCCTTTTTTATTGAAAATTGAATAATATTAATGTATAATTAATACTATTAAACAATACTTACAATGTCAAGACACTATCTTCGACGCGCTCTCAACGGTACTAATGGTAAAGTTAGTTTTAAAGAATTACCTGTTTATCACGATTGGCAATGGGGTGAATCTTATGTTGTCCTAGGTAATCCATTACAAAAAGAGGAGTGGATTAGACAAAATATTGAAGAGGAATTTAATTATAAAGCTGTGAATAATATGTTAATAGATTGGGAATTATATGAAAACGGATGGTTTGTTAGTGGTGATAGAAACAAGCGATTATGGAATCATTTGTGTCAATTAGGAGATGCTGGTTATTATAAGGTTACAGAGGTATCATATTTAAAATAAGTAATACTATTAGGGAAATTGAAGAAAATTTTTTCTGACATGTAATAAGCATACCATATATATTCACAAACACAAGAATCTATTAAATCATGCCCCAATACACAACTCGTCGTCTTAAATCAGAATCTGGCTCTGACATCAAAGGCAAAAATGGAAAATGGCTTCGCGTGAAAATAGAAAAAACATCACGAAGCATTAGTAAAGTGAATTCAAAAAATTATACTGCCGAAGCTATTGAAGTTTACAATCGCATCTATCCAGACGGGATTGATACTAGCGTGCGTCGTCGTCGTTGTCGTCATACAGGCAATAGTAATGATGTCAAACCTTCAGCACCGACTATTGAGAATCCAATTGAGAATCCAGAGGAGGAGAAAGAAGACTGTTGCATTTGCTACAGCGAGCTACCTAAGGCTACTACAACATTGGAATGTGGTCATAGCTTCTGTACTGGATGTATCTTACAGTGGTTTCAGCGTAATAACACCTGTCCAATGTGTAGAGCTGAAGTTCCAGAGGCAGCTGGACAACGAGGACTACGTAGAACCTTAAATTTGGGGTTGGCTCAAGTTATTATCGAAAATACCAATCGCGGTATAGAGAATAGTTATGCTGTAGTCCCAACTAGAACCATATTAGCAGCACGCACTAGAAGATGGGGCAATGCTGGTTCAAACTTTGCTATGGCTGTCCTAGCTAATCTTAGTGATGCTATGGAGAATGCTAATGATGAAATCTACGAGAGAATATGCCCTATTTATAACCCTAATAATTAAAAATCAAAAAACAAAAAAAAGAATACTGGAAGATAGATTTTTTTATTGCGTTTATATTTTAGGACTATATTATATATATGTTTAGTAAATCACGCGGGAAAACAAAAATTCATCCAGAGGGTACTATAAAAAAAAGAAAAAAGAAAAAAGAACATCCAGTTGCTACAGTAATGGCTCACGGAGACGAAGGGGGATATGGTAGTCAGGATGCACATATAAGAATATTACACGATTTACCGCGAGAACCAAAACCAATTGATTCGTGGTTGGACGACCATCGCCCTTCCCCATTTAGCAATGAACCAAGTGATCTTGAACGCGATACAATAAGATATAATTTGGAAATGTGGCAGCTTGAAGAAGCCAGACGAAGAAATCGTTCATTTGGATATCCTACAGCAAAAGAACCCCCTCATGGAGCGGTGTCGTGGGTCCAACCTATAAATAAAGTTAGGTATCAGGTGATGCGACCAAGAGAACGGACAGAACGCACAGAGTTTAATACAATGCCCCCTATTCATAGAACTCATACTGTACCACATAATAAGCAAGACGGAGGAAGAAAAACCCGTAAAAAGAGACGTAGAAAGAGAAGAAAAACTCATAAAAAGCGTAGGAAAACTAAACGCAAAAAGCGCAGAAGAAAGAAGAAGAAATCAAGAAGACGTAGGAAATAAGTCTTTTTCTTTCATTAATATCTTATCAATATCCTTCCTTCTTCTTTTGCATGGACAATGTTGTCTATTTTTATCACTTACAAAACAGGGAGTTGGAGAGATTTTTGTTTTATTAACAATAATTCTTGGGCAAACAGTTTTTTTTGTAGTAAATAATTTCTTCAGTAGAAACGATTGATGACCCTTTATCATAATATACAAGATTATACTATGATAAGTTTAAATGTTTTTTAAAATTGAAAATAAATTATTAACTAATTAATGTATTTATTAGGATGCTTACTTATCACAAAACTTGCGCACAAATGTCAGTATTTATTGTCAATACAATCGGTATGTTTATTAAAGTTATAGATATTATATCTACCGTGGGGAGAGAGTTGTTAAATATAATATGGAGTATAGGACTATTACTTAGTTATGTATATCATCAAAAATTATTTATGTTTGGATTTTCGTATGGTTATATACTAACAAAATTTTCAGAATATTATATTCACTGGGCATTGCGTGGGCCATTTACAATCCTCGCGTATTACACTATGATGCGTTTAATAAACGTATATAAACAGGATTGGATTACAGAATGCGACCCTATGCTAACAGCGGGTGAGGATGAAATGGGGAAAATTATGAGAGCAGTAAGTCATCTTGGTATTGTACAACGTGATACACATTTAACTGCGGGAACGGATTTAACTAAATTAGAATTCTATGAGGAATGGAAGGATTTTGTAAAAAGAACCGAAGATGAGAAACTTCGTATAGCTCTTATTGAAGAAATAGATAAAGAGGAGCAAAGTGAAACAGATGAAGAGGAAAGTGAAACAGATGAAGAGGAAGATGAGGAATTGGTAGAATGCGAATGTTGTGGAGAGAAGGATATTGACCCAAATGATTTGGACGATAGTGAAAAAAACTTAGCTGAAATTGGTGGAGGATATGCTCACGAAGGGTGTATGAGTGACGAACAAACGAAAGAGTATGAGGCAGCATTGTGTGGAGATGAAAACGAAGAAACAGACGAAGAGTTAGAAGATATTAATAAAGAGGTCAATGTAAATCAAGATAAAGAAAGCGAGGAAGAAGAATCTATCAAACGGGGATGGTTCAATTGGACAAAGGGAGAACAACAGCGAAAAACAGTTTAAATTATTAATTTAAGTTGTTAATTAGAAAATTTTTTTAGTCATTGGTTCCTAACAAAGTATTACCCCACCCAAAGGTATAACGAAATACATAGGTAAGAACAAAGGTTACAATAAGAATGCTTACAGCATGGACTATACCCTTTATATATGGATGTGTATCATCATGAAAGAAATGTTGTTTTTCTAAATATTTATCAAGTTGGTCATTAAAGACCAAAATAATAGCGAAAGTGACGGCAGTAAATAAAGCATTAAAGAAAAACGCTGTGCCGCGATGTTTATGATTAAATTTAAATAAAGCCATATATAAATTTAATATAGAAATTAATTGCGACCAGCTTCTGGGGAAGTATTTGCAATTGAAGTAACCCTTGCAGCAAGTCTACCCTTTATCAAAGAGGAACCGGTAGTTGGCGCAGGATTAACTCGAATACCGGTGGCGTCATAAGTTGAAGAGCCAACTGTTGCGAGACCTGCTTCTGCGGCTGGAATAATAGAAGTCGAACCTGACTTTATAGCAGAAAAAACCTTTTTGAACTGTCCACCATTATATTGTGGTACAGTTTGATTAATTTGAATGGTTCCGACGGCCCCATAAGTTGCCGCTGAGAATCCATTAACAGCGGCATTTGTAGATGTTAAAGTAGCACCACCACT